>Ga0114931_10002010_pt1 | contig 25901 bp, 23 predicted proteins | sample 2SBtaG_FD_89579 | JGI IMG/M metagenome (GOLD analysis project Ga0114931, IMG submission 89579) | Deep subsurface microbial communities from Kolumbo volcano to uncover new lineages of life (NeLLi) - 2SBTROV14_V59a metaG | ecosystem: Environmental > Aquatic > Marine > Volcanic | place: Kolumbo... | reverse complement strand
CGCTTGCGTCGCGCAGCGGCCACGCGGAGGAACTCGGCCCGCCGCTTGAGCCGCGCGATGTCTTCGCCCATGGGGCTACGCGGAGAGACGCTTGCGCCCCTTGGCCCGTCGCCTGGCCAGCACCTTGCGGCCGGCGGCGGTGGCCATGCGGGCGCGGAAGCCATGGCGCCGCTTACGCACAAGGACGCTGGGTTGGTAGGTACGTTTCACGGGACAAACTCCATCGGTTCAGCGAGGCGAGCGCCGGGCCGCTTCGCGCCAAGTCCGGACTGCATCGCTCTATAGAAGCCGGGGGCGGCCAAGTCAATCGCGCGGGCGCGGCCTCGCGCGGCGGCCGACCGGCTACTTGAGGCCGAAGTCCCGGAATCGCCTGTGGAACTTGGCGACCTGACCGGCCCGGTCGACGATCCGGGTGGCCCCGCCGGTCCAGGCGGGATGCGACTTGGGATCGACGTCGAGCGTGAGCTTGTCGCCGGGCTTGCCCAGGGTCGAGCGCGTCTGGAAACTCGTCCCGTCGGTCATCACCACGGTAATTTCGTGGTAATCGGGGTGAATGCCCTTTTTCATCACTTTGCTCCCGAAATTCGAGGCGCGAGTTATAGCGAAGCGCGCGCCCGGGGGCAAGCCGTCCGTGAAGCGGGCGCGCCCGCGCCGGCCGAAAACCGGCGCGCTTGTGTTCATGGCCGCCATGCGATACCGATAGCCGCGCCTTCCGAACCCTTGGAAACCGCGCCGATCGAGGATTCGTCAACCATGAGCCACAACGTCGCCACGGCGACGGGACCGGCCCGTCGGGCCGCGAGGCCATGAGCCGTCGCGGCCGTCCCGGCCTGGACGCGAACGCGAGCGCCCGGCCCAAGAGCCGCAATATCGGCGAGCTGCGCCGGATTCTGCGCTTTCTCGCGCCCTACAAGCTCGCGATCGCGGGCGCGGTGCTGGCGCTGACCGTCGCCGCCGGCACGGTCCTCGGCCTCGGCGTCGGGCTCCGCATGCTGGTCGACAGGGGGTTCGCCGCAGGCAATGGCGCGTTGCTCGACCAGGCGCTGGGCGTGATGTTCGCGGTCATCGCGCTGCTCGCGGCGGCGAGCTACGGCCGCTTCTTCCTGGTCACTTGGGTGGGCGAGCGCGTGGTGGCCGATATTCGCGAGGCGGTCTACGCCCATGTCATCCGCCTCAGCCCCGCCTTCTTCGAGATCACGCGCACCGGCGAGATCCTGTCGCGGCTGACCACCGATACCACGGTCCTGCAAGTGGTCCTCGGCGCGACCGCCTCGACGGCGCTGCGCAACCTGTTGATGCTGGTCGGCGGCACCACGCTCCTGATCGTCACCAGCCCCAAGCTCACCGGGCTGGTGTTTCTCGTGGTGCCGCTGGTGATCCTGCCGATCGGCGTCTACGGGCGGCGCGTGCGTCGGCTGTCGCGGCTCAGCCAGGACCGGATCGCCGACGTGGGCGTGCAGATCGACGAGACCGTCAACGCCGTGCGCACGGTCCAGGCGTTCGGTCACGAGGCGCTCGAAAGCCGGCGCTTCGGCGAACGGGTCAACGCCGCCTTCGCCGCCGCGGTCGATCGCATTCGCGCCCGCGCCATGCTGACCGCGATCGTCATCGTCACGGTTTTCGGCGCGGTCGGCACGGTGCTCTGGATTGGCGGCCACGACGTGATCGACGGACGCATCACGGCGGGCGAGCTGTCGGCCTTCGTGTTCTACGCGGTGCTCGTCGCGGGCTCGGTCGGCGCGCTCAGCGAGGTGGTCGGCGAGCTGCAACGGGCCGCCGGCGCGGCCGAGCGGCTGATGAACCTGCTCGCCACGCGCTCGGCGATCGCGGCGCCCGAGACCCCGGCGCCGCTGCCCGAGCCGCCGCAGGGGCGGGTCGATTTCGAGGCCGTCGTCTTCCAGTATCCCACCCGGCCCGAACGCTCGGCGCTGCGCGGCTTCTCGCTCCATGTCGAGCCCGGCGAGACGGTCGCGCTGGTCGGCCCCTCGGGGGTCGGCAAGACAACCGTGTTCCAGCTTCTTCTCCGCTTCTACGACCCCGGTGAGGGTGTCGTGCGGATCGACGGCGTGGCGCTTCCCACGGCCGATCCGGCGGCGCTTCGGGCGCGCCTCGCGATCGTCCCGCAGGAGCCCGTGGTGTTCGCGGCCAGCGCCTGGGAGAACATTCGTTACGGCCGCCCCGAGGCCACCAACGAGGAGGTGCGCGCGGCGGCCGAGGCGGCGGCCGCGGCCGGGTTTCTCGACGCGCTTCCCGACGGCTTCTCGACCTTCCTCGGCGAGCGCGGGGTGCGGCTGTCGGGCGGCCAGCGCCAGCGCATCGCGATCGCCCGGGCGATCCTGCGCAACGCGCCGATCCTGCTGCTCGACGAGGCGACCAGCGCGCTCGACGCCGAAAGCGAGCGCGCCGTGCAGCAGGCGCTCGAACGCCTCATGGTGGGGCGCACCACGCTGGTCATCGCCCATCGGCTGGCGACCGTACTCAAGGCCGACCGGATCGTCGTGATGGACGAGGGCCGGATCGTCGCCGAGGGCACCCACGGCGAGCTGATCGCGGGCGACGGGCTCTACGCCCGGCTCGCCGCGCTCCAGTTCGACACCGGCGCGGCCAAGGCGCCTCCGGTCGCGATTCCCGATTAGGGCGCGGATCGATCGTGAACGGCGCAAGAAATCGACGCATCCCCGCTAGACCCGTGTCGGGTCGAGCGGGGGAAGGGGCCGGTTCATTTCCAAAAAGACTTGCTAGCGCGTCGTCAGCTTGAGTTCGATGCGGCGATTGCGGCGCAGCGCGATCTCGTCGTCGCGCGGATCGATCGGCTGGAACTCGCCGAAGCCGGCGGCGGCGAGGCGATTGGCCGGCACCCCACGGCTGATGAGGTAGCGCACCACCGAGATCGCGCGCGCGGTCGAAAGCTCCCAGTTCGACGGGAATTCGGCGGTGTGGATCGGTACCTTGTCGGTATGGCCGTCGACCCGCAGGATCCAGGGCAGATCCTTGGGGATGTTGGCGGCGAGATCGAGCAGGGTATCGGCGAGCTGGCCGAGCTGGGCCTGGCCCTCCACGCCGAGCTCGGCCGAACCCGAGGCGAACAGCACCTCGGACTGGAATACGAAGCGGTCGCCCTCGACCCGGATGCCGGGCCGGTTGCCGAGCAGCTTGCGCAGCCGGCCGAAGAACTCGGAGCGGTAGCGCTGAAGTTCCTCGACCTTTCCGGCGAGCGCGAGGTTGAGCCGCTTGCCGAGGTTGGCGATCACGGTCTTCTGCTCTTCGGCCTGGGCCTCGGCGACCTGGAGCGCCTTTTCGATCCGCGCGAGCTGGTTGCGCAGCGCCGCGATCTGGCGGTTGAGAAGCTCGACCTGGGCCCGGGCCTTGCTGGTGAGCTTGCGCTGGGAGGCGAGCTCGGTATCACTTTGCTGAAGAGCGAGGCGAAGCTCCTCGATGCGGACCTCGCGCTCCTTGATCTCCTTCTGGGCGAGCGTCGTGCGCTCGGCCTCGTCGGCGAGCTTGGCTTCGAGCGACTTGGCGCGGTCGCGCAGGCTCGTGTAGTCCTCGCGCAGCGCCGTGAGCGCGCTTTCGTTTTCGGTAAGCGCGGCCTCCTTGGCGCTCAGGTCGACGACCAGAACGCGGTTGCTTTCCTTCAGCTTGGCCGCCTCCTTCTCGGTCGCGGCGAGCTTTTCGCGGTTCTGGTCGAGCGCCGCGGCGAGCTGGCTCACCTGGCCCTCGAGCTCGGCGCGCACCTTGCGCAGCGCGGCGATGTCCTGGCGCAGGCTGGCGAGCTCGGCGAGCTTGATCTTGAGGGTCTCGCGGTCGACCTTGATGGTCTTGTTGGCCTCCGCCAGCGCCGCGCGCAGCGCCTCGGCCTGGGTCTCGGCGGCCCGCGCGCGGTCCTCGATCTTGGTCAGGCGCAGATCGAGGGCGTCGCGTTCGCTCAACACGCTGGTCAGGCGCTGGTTCAGCTTGTCGCGCTCGGCGAGCACGCCCTCGAGGCGCGCCTGAAGCGCACTCTGCTCCCGCATGGCGGTCGCGAGACGCTGGGAGAGTGCGTCGCGCTCGGCGGTCGAGCTTTGCAGCTCGGACGAAAGCTGGGCGACGTTCAGGCGCAATTCGGCGTTGGCCTTGCGCTCGAGCGACAGAAGATCGGCGAGCTCGGAGACCTGCCGGTTGAGCCGGTCGAGCGCCTGGTCGCGGCCCGAAAGCGCGACCGTCAGGAAATATTGCGCGAGCATGAAGGCGACCAGCAGAAAGATGATCACCATCAAGAGCGTCGACAGGGCGTCGACGAAGCCGGGCCAAATCTCGTTGGTGCGCGGCGCGCGGCGGACACGCATGGTCCGGCGGGCCCCTAGCCGCCGTCGCCGTCGCGGGTCGCGGCGATCGTTCGGGCGAGGAACTTGAGCTCGCTGCGAAGCTCGTCGAGCATCTGGTTGCGGCCGACGACCGTCTCTTCGAGCAGGCGGGTCATGTAGACGTCGATATTGCGGATATGGCCCGCGGTCGCCTCGTCGATCCCGCCCATCGAGCCGCTGAGCAGGTCGTTGAGCCGCTGGATCAAGGGCTTCATGTCCGCCTGGTTCTCGGCCAGCTTGACCATCAGCGTCTGCTCGGCGCGCATCTGGTCGGTCAGCGTCGCGAGCTTTTCGGTCAGGCTCATGAGCTTCTGGTCGGCCGAGATGCGGCTTTCCTCGCCGCGCGCGATGATCCGCTGGAGGCTGTCGAGGCTGTCGGCGGTTTGTTCGAGAAGCGCGTTGACGTAGGCCGGCATCGACTGCCCGCCCTCGACCAGCGCCGGCGAGCTGGTGAGCCGCGTGAGCCCCGAGAGCCACTCCTCGAGATCGTTATAGAAGCGGTTCTGCGCCTGGCTCGCCTGAAGGTCGAGAAAGCCCAGCACCAGCGAGCCCGCGAGCCCGAACAGCGACGACGAGAACGCCGTGCCCATGCCCGAAAGCGGCGCCTGGAGCCCGGCCTTGAGATCCTGGAAGATGGTCGCGACGTCGCCCTCGCCGGCGCTCAGGCTCTGGACCACGGCGCCGACCGAATGGATCGTGTCGAGTAGCCCCCAGAAGGTGCCGAGCAGCCCGAGGAAGATCAGCAGGCCGATGAGATAGCGCGAGATGTCGCGCGATTCGTCGAGCCGCGCGCTGATCCCGTCGAGCAGCGTGCGCATCGAAAGCGCCGAAAGCGTCAGCCGCCCGGCGCGCTCGCCCAGCATGGTCGCCATCGGCGACAAAAGACGCGGCGGCGCCTGGACCGAAAGCCCCGGCTGGTCGCGGCGGAACTCCTCGATCCAGCGGACCTCGGGGTAGAGCCGCAGAACCTGGCGGAAGATGTAGGCGATGCCGAGAATCAGCACGCCGACGATCAGCCCATTGAGCAGCGGGTTCGCCGTAAAGGCGCGCTCGATCATCTCGAACAGCACGCCGACCACGACGATCACGATGGCGAGGAACACCACCATGCGCGTGATGAAGGTCTGCGGGCGGGTGATCGCCGGTCCGGGGCTGGTTGCGGCCGTGGTCGCCATCGCTCGCTCAGCGCCCGGCGAGAATGACGTCGACGCGGTCGGGCGGCCCGCTCCCGGCGCGGCTGCCCAGCGCGCGGACGTCGATCCGGGTGCTGCGGATTCCCCGATTGATCAGGAAGGCGCGCACCGCGAGCGCTCGCGACAGCGACAGCCGCCGGGCGGCGCTCGCGCTGCCGCCCGCGCCGCTCGCATAGGCCTTGACCTGGACGCGCAGGTTCTCGGCCGCGGCCATCTTCTTGGCGAGCGCGGCGAGCGCCGGGGACGCCTTCGGCGGCAGGTCGGCGGACTGGGGCTCGAAGGCGATGCGCAACGGCCCGCCGGGCGCGGGCGGCGGCGTCTTCTCGGGCGCGGCGGGCGTCGTCAGCGCCGCGCTCTTGGTCTCGGACGGCGGCGGCGCGGGCGGCGCGATCGTCGCGGTCTTCTTGGGTTCGGGCGCGGGGGCCGGCGGCGCCGGGGGCGGGGTCTCGACGACGGTTGGCGGTGGTGGCGCCGCGGGCGCCGGCGCGGCGATCGGCGGCGTCGGGGCCGGTTGGGCCGTCTTGAGCGGCGGCGCGGGCGGCGCGCTCGCGGTCTTTTTCTCCGGCGCGGGTGTCGGCACGGGTGGTGGCGTCGGCGCGGCCACCTTGGGCGCCGGCGGCGTCGCCTTGGGCGGCGGCGGGGGTGGCGCGGGCGCGATCTTGGGCGCGCGCTGGGCCGGCGCCGGCTGAATCGGCGGCGCGGGCGCGAGCGTCGGCTTGGGCAACGTTCCCGGCGGCGGCGCGCGGTCGAGCAGCACTTGCGCGGGTGGCACGCGTCCCGGCGGCGGCAGGCGGCGGGGTTGGCCCGGCGCCGGGCCCAGCTTGTCGAGGACGTCGAGATTGACCTCGACCGAGGGCAGACCGCTGCCGCCAATGACGACTGGCCCGGCCGCCGCCGGCCCGACGGGCGCGAGCAGGCTCAGGATCAGCAGGCCTGGGATCAGCAGACCAGGGATCGGAAGGCCAGGGATCGGAAGGCCAGGGATCGGAAGGCCAGGGATCGGAAAGCCGGGAGCGGCCGTGACCGGCGCGCTTGGGCGCGGCGAACGGCGCGCGCGCGGCGTCATGCGGGACCGGCTCGGCATGGCTGTCGTCTTACGCGGTTCATCGTCGGCGTCGTTACGGGATGTTGTGTTGTTCGCCGCCGCGGCACCATAACTCACGGTCATGGTGAGAACAAGGCGCGGTATGCGCTCAGCCCTTGCGGGTCTTGGCGAGAAGGGCGAGGAGATCGCCGTGCAGGCGATCGTTGCCGGCGAGCACGTCGCCCGAGGCGATCATGTTCGTGCCCCCGTCGATCTCGGTCACGTAGCCCCCCGCCTCGCGCACGATCAGGATTCCGGCGGCGATGTCCCAGGGCGAGAGCGCCGGCTCCCAGAAGCCCTCGTAGCGTCCCGCCGCCACATAGGCGAGATCGAGCGCCGCCGAGCCCAGCCGGCGAATCCCGGCGCAGACCCCCATCACCGCCTCCATCTGGGCGAGATATTCGGGGTGGCCCTCGCGCCCGTGCCAGGGAATGCCCGTCGCGATCACCGAATCGGCGAGCTTGCCGCGCGAGGACACCCGCAGCCGGCGGTCGTTGAGAAACGCGCCGTCGCCGCGCTCGGCGCGGAAAAGCTCGTCGCGCAGCGGATCGTAGATCACCCCCGCGACCACGTCGCCGTCGTGTTCGCAGGCGATCGAGATGCAGAAATGGGGAATCCCGTGGAGAAAGTTGAGCGTGCCGTCGAGCGGATCGACGATCCAGCGCCGGTTGCCGTCCTTGCCGGCGACCTCGCCGCCTTCCTCGAGAAGAAAGCCGTAGTCGGGGCGCGCGCGTGCCAGCTCGCGGCGCAGCACCTTCTCGGCGTGGAGATCGGCGGTCGAGACGAAATCGGCCGGACCCTTGCGCGAGACCTGGAGGTTCTCGACCTCGCCGAAGTCGCGCACCAGCCCGCGCGCGGCCTTGTAGGCCGCCTGGATCATCACCGTGACGATGGCGGAGCGAATGGCCATGGGGATGCTCAGTCGCGCGCGCGTTCGCGGTAGCTGCCGTCGGCGGTGCTGATGACGACCCGCGTGCCGGTCTCGATATGCGGCGGCACCATGGTGCGCACGCCGTTCGACAGAATCGCCGGCTTGTACGACGAGGCGGCGGTCTGGCCCTTGACCACGGCCTCGGTCTCGATCACCTCGAGGACCACCGTCTCGGGCAGCTCGATCGAGATCGGCTCGCCCTCGTGGCTTTGCATCGTTACCATCATGCCGTCCTGAAGGAAGGCGATCTGGTCGCCGACCGCCTCGCGCGACAGCGACACCTGGTCGTAGGTCTCGGTGTCCATGAAGGTGAGCAGATCGCCGTCGGCGTAGAGAAACTGGTAGTCCTTCTCGTCGAGGCGCACGCGCTCGACGCTTTCCGAGGCGCGAAAGCGCTCGTTCAGCTTGGTGCCGCCGCGTAGGTCGCGCAGCTCGACCTGGAGATAGGCGCCGCCCTTGCCGGGCTGGGTATGCGCGATCTTGACCGCCCGCCACAGGCGTCCCTGGTGCTCGATCACCATTCCCGGACGGATCGCGTTTCCGTTGATTTTCATCGTTTCGACCTGTGGGGATTCCGGATCAACCGGGGTTGCTGCGGCGGAACCTATCAGGTTGCCCCCGGCCTTTCAACGCGGCCTTTCGCCGCGGTCCTTCAACGCGCGCTTTCGGTGATCGCCGCGATCGCCTCGTCGAAGGCCGCGACCGCCGCCGCCGGCCCCGCCGGGTGATCCCAGACGGCCGACGAGGCGGCCAGGAAATCGGCGCCCGCCGCGATCAGGGGGGCGCAGTTCTCGGGCGCGACGCCGCCGACCGCGACGCAGGGCACGACCATCAGCTCGTTCCACCAGGCGAGGATCTCCGGGTCCGCCAGCGGCGCTTCGGGCAGGGTGGGCGAGGGGAAGAAGGCGCCGAAGGAGACATAGCTCGCGTCCTTCTCGGCGGCGGACATGGCGGCGTGGCGCGAGCCGCCGCAGTCCACGCCGACGATCGCCTCGTCGCCCAGGACGTCGCGCGCATGGCCGATCGCGCGCGGGTCCGCGAGATGCACCCCGTCGAGGCGCGCGGCGCGCGCGGCTTCCGGGTCCTCGTCGATCACCAGCGCCACGTCGCGCGCGTGACAGACCGGGCGCAGGGCCTCGGCGGCGGCGATCCGCGCCTCGCGCGCCGCGTCCGGCAGGCGAAGCTGGACACAGGCGACGTCGCCCGCGTCGAGCGCGCCGGCGAGCGTTTCGGCGAAGGCGGCCGGCTCGATGCGCGGTGGCGTGATGAGGTAGAGCCGGCAGCCTTCCGCCGCGCCGCCGCCGGCGGTCATGGCCGCGCCCTCGCCGCGCGGCCTCAGGCGGCCTCGTCCTCCATCGCCGGGGTATAGCGGCCATGGCGCGCGGCGCCGTTGAGCCGGGCGCGGTGGTGGAACGCCTTCTGCGCGCGCGCGACGTTCTCGGCCTTGCCCGCCCAGGCCTTGAGCGGCGGCGCCTGAAGCGCCCGGCCATAGGAGAAGCTGAGCTGCCAGGGCAGGTTGCCGTCCATCGCGTTCATCGCGTTGAGATGCGCGGTTGCCTCGACGTCCGACTGGCCGCCCGAGAGGAACACGATCCCGGGCACCGCGGCGGGAACCCGGCGGCGCAGGGTCTTGACCGTGGCGGCGGCGACCTCCTCGACGCCCGCCTTGGGGGCGTGGTCCTTGCCGTCGAGCACCATGTTGGGCTTGAGCAGCATGCCCTCGAGCAGAACGCGCTGGTCGTGGAGCGCGGCGAACACCCGGGCCAGCGTCTCCTCGCTCACTTCTGCGCAGCGGGCGAGGTCGTGGTCGCCGTCCATCAGCACCTCGGGCTCGACGATCGGCACCAGCCCGGCCTCCTGCGACAGCGCCGCGTAGCGCGCGAGCGCATGAGCGTTCACGTCGAGGCAGTAGGTCGAGGGAAGGCCGTCGCCGATGGCGATCACGGCGCGCCATTTGGTGAAGCGCGCGCCGAGCTCGGCGTATTCCTGGAGCCGGTCGCGCAGGCCGTCGAGGCCCTCGGTCACGGTCTCGCCGGGCGCGCCGGCGAGCCGCTTCGCGCCCTTGTCGACCTTGATGCCGGGGATCATGCCCTGGCGCTTCAGGATCTCGACCAGGGGGGTGCCGTCGGCGGCGTTCTGGCGGATCGTTTCGTCGAACAGGATCACGCCCGAGATGTACTCGCCCGCGCCGGGGGTGGTGAACAGAAGCTCGCGATAGGCGCGGCGGTTGTCCTCGGTCGATTCGACGGCGATGGTGTCGAACCGTTTCTTGATGGTCGGGCTGCTCTCGTCGGCCGCGAGAATGCCCTTGCCCGGCGCGACGAGCGCCTGGGCGGTGGCTTCGAGATCGGATGCCGTCATGGGCTCGCTTCCTCCGGTTGGTGAGCGCCGCGGCGGCCGTCCGGAAGGGCGGTCGCGGGAGCCGTGAAAGGCTTGGAAAATCACCCTTCTGATAGCCCAGCCCTGGCCCTTTTGCAACGCCTGGCGGGTGGGGCGGGGCTATTCCTGGGGGGCCTCGAAAAAGGCCCGGCAGGCGGCCTTCGGATCGCGCGCGTCGAGAAGGTCGAGCGGCGGCGCGCCGGGCTCGTCCGAGACCAGCCGCGCGCCCTGGGCCTTGGCGATCTCGGCGATCTTGCGGCGGACGTCGGCGCGGCCCGAAAGGCGCAGCGCGGTCCAGCCCGCGCGCAGCGCCGCGAGCGCGAGGCCGGGGTCCTCGCCGCAGTCGATCTCGGCGCGCACGGCCACGTCGGACGCCTCGGCTCGGGCGCGCGCGACGATCGCCTTGAGATAACCGACGCCGGCGTAGGCCGCGGCCCCGGGGGCGGTGCGCAGCACCAGGGGAACGCGCGCCTCGCCGGCGGCGGCGAGCGCCGCGCGCGCGTGTTCGAGGGAATGGAAGATCACGACCCGCGCGGCCCGGTCGGCGCGGCGCGGGCCGCTCAAGGCCGGAGCGCGGCGACGCCCGGCAGCTCGCGCCCTTCGAGCCATTCGAGGAAGGCGCCGCCCGCGGTCGAGACATAGGTGAAATCGCCGACCGTTCCGGCCTTGGCGAGCGCCGCCACGGTGTCGCCGCCGCCGGCGACGCTGACCAGCCCGCGCGTCGCGGTGAGCCGCGCGACCGCGCGCGCGACCGCGGTCGTGCCCGCGTCGAAGCCGTCGAGCTCGAAGGCGCCGAGCGGCCCGTTCCAGACCACCGTGCGGGCCTCGGCGAGCCGCGTGGCGATGGCGCGCGCGCTGTCCGGGCAGATGTCGAGGATCATGGCGTCGTCGGGAACCGCGTCGATCGCCACCACCTCGCGCGGCGCGCCGGCCTCGAAGCGGGTGGCGACCACGGCGTCGCTCGGCAGGATCAGCGCGCAGCCCCGGGCCTCGGCGTCGGCCATGATCGCGCGCGCGGTCTCGGCCATCTCGTGCTCGCAGAGCGACCGGCCGACCGCCACGTCCTTGGCGGCGAGGAAGGTGTTGGCCATGCCGCCGCCGATGACCAGCATCTCGACCCGTCCGACGAGATGGCCGAGCAGCGCGAGCTTGGTCGAGACCTTGGCCCCGCCGATCACGGCGGCGACCGGGCGCGCCGGGTTTTCGAGCGCCGCGTCGAGCGCCTCGAGCTCGGCCTGCATCAGCCGCCCGGCATAGGCCGGCAGCAGCCTTGCCACGCCGACCACCGAGGCATGCGCCCGGTGCGCGGCCGAGAAGGCGTCGTTGACATAAGCCTCGCCCAGCTTCGCCAGCGCGGCGGCGAAGTCGGGATCGTTCTTCTCCTCGCCGGCATGGAAGCGCAGGTTTTCGAGCAGCACCACCTCGCCGTCGCCGAGCGCCGCGACCGCCGCCTCGGCTGGCGCGCCCACGCAGTCCTCGGCGAAGCCGACCGCCCGGCCGCCGAGCGCGTCCGAAAGCGGTTCCGCCAGCGGCGCGAGCGACATCGACGGCGTGATCTTGCCCTTGGGCCGTCCGAAATGCGAGAGCACGATTACCCGGCCACCGCGCTCGGCGAGCTCGGCGAGCGTCGGGGCGACGCGCTCGATCCGGGTCGCGTCCGAGACCGCGCCGTCGCGCATCGGCACGTTGAGGTCGACCCGAACGAGAACCCGCCGCCCCGCCGGGTCGAAGTCGTCGAGGGTGCGGAAGGCGACCATCCCGAGCCCGTCCGCCTAGAGGCGACCCAGAACCGCCGCCACGTCGCTCATCCGGTTCGAGAACCCCCACTCGTTGTCGTACCAGGCGAGCACGCGGCAGAGCTTGCCCTCGACCACCGCCGTCTAGCCGAGATCGAAGGTCGAGCTCGCCGAGTTGTGGTTGAAGTCGATCGACACCAGGGGCTCGTCCGAGGTCGCGAGCACGCCCTTGAGCGATCCCTCGGCCGCCGCCGCGATCGCCGCGTTGATCTCCTCGACGCTGGTCTCGCGCTTGGCGATGAACGACAGATCGACCATCGAGACGTTGGGGGTGGGCACCCGCACCGCGACCCCGTCGAGCCGTCCCTTGAGCTCGGGCAGCACCAGGCCGACCGCGCGCGCCGCGCCGGTCGAGGTCGGGATCATCGACAGCGCCGCGCCGCGCGCGCGATGCAAATCCTTGTGCAGGGTGTCGAGCACCGGCTGGTCGCCGGTATAGGAATGCACCGTGGTCATGAAGCCGCAGTCGATGCCGATCGCGTCGTTGAGCACCTTGGCCACGGGTGCCAGGCAGTTGGTGGTGCAAGAGGCGTTGGAGACCACCGCGTGCTCCTGGGTCAGCCGCTCGTGGTTGACGCCGTAGACCACCGTGAGGTCGGCGCCCGTCGCCGGGGCCGAGACCAGCACCTTGCGCGCTCCGGCGTCGAGATGCTTGGCCGCGAGCTCGCGCTTGGTGAACAGTCCAGTGCATTCGAGCGCCACGTCGACCTCGAGATCACCCCAGGGAAGCGCCGCCGGGTCGCGCTCGGCGCAGACCTTGATCGGACCGTGGCCGAGGTCGATGCTGTCCGCGCCCGTGGTCACTTCGCCCGGGAAGCGGCCGTGGACCGAATCGTAGCGCAGCAGATGGGCATTGGTCTCGACCGGGCCGAGATCGTTGATGGCGACGACCTCGAGATCGTCGCGCTTCGCTTCCGCGATGGCGCGCAGGACAAGGCGGCCGATGCGGCCGAAACCGTTGATCGCGAGACGAACCGACATGTTTTCCTCCAATGGCTGATGCGGGCCGCGCCGTCCCGCGCGCGTCGGGGGGCGCCGGCACCCGCGGTGGCGTTACAGCCGGGCGCGTACCGCGGCGGCCGCCGCGTCCGCCGTGATGCCGAAATGGGCGTAAAGCTCCTTGGCCGGGGCCGAGGCGCCGAACCCGTCGAGGCCGATCACCGCGCCGCTCTCGCCGACGTAGCGCTCCCAGCCCAGGGTCGCGGCGGCCTCGATCGCGACTCGCGGCAGCTCGGGCGCGATCACCGAGCGGCGGTAGCGTTCATCCTGGCGGTCGAACAGGCGCCAGCAGGGCAGCGAGACGACGCGCGTCGGCACGCCCTCGGCCTGGAGCGTCTCGCGCGCGGCGAGCGCGAGGGCGACCTCGGTGCCGGTGGCGATCAGGATCGCGCGGGCCTCGCCCTCGGCCTCGGCGAGCACGTAGCCGCCCCGGGCGCACGGGTTCTCGTCGGTATGCGCGGTCCGCAGCGCCGGCGTGCCCTGGCGCGACAGCGCGATCACCGAGGGCGTCGCCCGCTCGGCGAGCGCGAGCGCCCAGCATTCGGCGGTCTCGACCGCGTCGGCGGGGCGGAAGACGTTGAGATTGGGCATCGCGCGCAGGCTCGCGAGATGCTCGATCGGCTGGTGGGTCGGGCCATCCTCGCCGAGGCCGATCGAATCATGGGTCATCACGTAGATCACCCGCAGGCCCATCAGCGCCGAAAGCCGGATCGCCGGGCGGCAGTAGTCGCTGAACACCAGGAAGGTGCCGCCGTAGGGGATCGCCCCGCCGTGCAGCGCAAGCCCGTTCATGGCCGCGCCCATGGCATGCTCGCGCACCCCGTAATGGATGTAGCGGCCGCCGAAGTCGCCGGCCGTGATCGGCGTCATGCCCCGCGCGCGGGTGTTGTTCGAGCCCGTGAGATCGGCCGAGCCGCCGATCATCTCGGGGATCGCTTCCGCGAGCACGTCGAGCACTTCCTGGCTCGCCTTGCGGGTCGCCCAGCCGGGTTTCTCCTCGGCGAGGCGGCGCTTGTAGGCGTTGAACGCCTCCTCCCAGCCGCTCGGCGGATCGCCGGCCCGGGCGCGGGCGAAGGCCTCGCGGGTGTCCGCGTCGCGGGCGGCGAGGGTTTTCTCCCAGGCCGCCCTGGCCACGCTCCCGCGCGCGCCGGCCGTCCGCCAGGCCGCGCGCACCGGCTCGGGGATCTCGAACGGCGGCCAGCGCCAGCCGAGGCGCGCGCGCGCGCCGGCGATCTCGTCCTCGCCCAAGGGCGCGCCATGGGTCGCGGCGGTGCCCGCCTTGGTCGGCGCGCCGAAACCGATGGTCGTGCGACACGCGATCAGCGATGGCCGGTCGGTTCCGCGCGCCGCCGCGATCGCGCCGGCGACCGCCTCCGGGTCGTGGCCGTCGACCGCCGAGACGTCCCAGCCATAGGCGCGGAAGCGCGCGAGCGCGTCGTCGCCGGTGGCGAGCGCGGTCGGTCCGTCGATCGAGATCCCGTTGTCGTCGAACAGCACGATCAGCCTCGACAGCCCGAGATGCCCCGCGAGCGAGGCGGCCTCGTGGCTGATGCCTTCCATCAGGCAGCCGTCGCCGGCGATCACATAGGTGTAATGATCGACCAGCGCGTCGCCGTGGCGCGTGGCCATCAGGCGCTCGCCGAGCGCCATGCCGACCGCGGTCGCGAGCCCCTGGCCGAGCGGGCCGGTCGTGGTCTCGACGCCCGCGGTGTGGCGGTATTCGGGATGCCCCGGCGTGCGGCTTCCGAGCTGGCGGAAGCGCTTGATCTCGTCGATCGTCACGTCGCCGTAGCCGGTGAGATGGAGCAGCGCGTACAGCAGCATCGAGCCGTGGCCCGCCGACAGCACGAAGCGGTCGCGGTCGGGCCAGTCGGGCCTTGCCGGGTCGAACTTGAGAAACCGGGTGAACAGCACCGTCGCCACGTCGGCCATGCCCATCGGCATGCCGGGGTGGCCCGATTTGGCGGCCTGCACCGCGTCCATCGCGAGAACGCGGATCGCGTTGGCCATGTCGGCGTGGGGAACGGGAATTTCGGTGGGCGCGGGCGAAAGGCTGGTCATCTGCGGAACCGGCTCGGGCTGGGCGAAACGGTGCGCAAGATGACCCCCCGGGCGCGGGTCGTCAACCGCCGAATCGCACCCCGGCCCGCCGCCTGGGGTCGTCCCGGCCGGGTCCGCTGCGCGCGAAGATTGCATTCCTCCCCGTCGCGCCCGATTGACGCGCGGCCCCGCCTGCGATATGTCTTTTCAGCCGAAGGCCGGTCTCAGGCTGGGCACTCAACTCTTTGATAAAAAACAATATGTTGATTTCGGAGGCACAGCGTCGACTTCAGGACGCGCTTGACAGGCTCGAATCCGCGGCCACGCGGTTGCGTGCGCGCGCCGATGGCGCGGCCGAGAACGAGACCGCGATCGAGGCCCTGCGCGCCGAATGCGCGCGTCTCGCGGGCGAGGTCGAGAGCCTGCGCGACGACAACGCGGCGCTGAACGAGGCGGCGGCCGGCGGCGATGCCCGGGCCGAGGCCGAGGCGCTGCGCGCGGAGGTCGAAAATCTGCGCGGCCGAGTCGCGGAGTTCGAGCGCGAGGGGCGCGTCGCCACGGCGTCGGAGCGGGAGCTCGAGACTCTTCGCGACGACCGCGATCGGCTCAAGACCGCGCTCGCGCGGCTGCGCGAGGAACGCGAGGATCTCGCCCGCGCGGCGAAAACCGCGCGCGCGGCGGTCGCCGACGAGCTCGCCGAGCTGAACGCCGAGCGCGACCGTTTCCGCGCCGCCTTCGAGGAGATGCGCGCGCGCTGCGATGCGCTCGAACAGGCGGGGGCCGCCGAGGACCGCTCGCAAAGCGCCGAGATCGAGGCGCTGCGCTCGGAACGCGATCGGCTGCGCGCGGCGCTCGAACGGCTGCGCGGCGATTACGCGGCGCTCGAACGCACCGGCGGCGCGCCACCGGCGGCCAACGGCGAGCTCGTCGCGTTGCGCAGCGACCGCGACCGGTTGAGCGCCGAGCTTCGCCAGTCGCGCGACGCCTATCTGGCGCTTGAACGCGTGACCGACACGGCGACCGCGCGGCTCGACGCCGCCATCGCCCGCCTGAAGACGACGTTGGGAGGCTGAGCCCATGGCCGAAGTCGTGATCACGATCAACCGGCGCGACTATCGCATCAACTGCGACGAGGGTCAGGAGGATCGGCTGCGGCGGCTCGCCCAGTACATCGACGAGCAGATCGGCGAGCTGATCGAGGGCGTCGGCAACGTCGGCGACGTGCGGCTTTTCGTCATGGCGAGCCTGGTGATCGCCGACAAGCTTTTCGACGCCACCGCCGAGGCCGAACGCCTGCGCGCGCGGGTCGCCCAGGCCAAGCAATCGAGCGGCGCCGGCGGCGCCGGAGAGGGCGAGGCGGCGATGGCTTCGGTGGTCGAGGCGATCGCCCGGCGCATCGATGATATTGCAGCGCGCCTCGACGCTGCCTAACTTATGAAGCGGACGGGTTCTGCGCGGCGCGTCGGGTCGCATTGATCCCTGGGGCCAACAGTTACCCTAGGGGAGCTGTCCCTGCCGGGGCCGTGGCCTCGGTATATGGCGCCCACCTGCGCAAGCAGGCCACAGAGGATGTGCAAGGACCAACGGCCGAGGCGGTCCCGTCCACCAGTTTTCCCTTCCACGCGGTTCCGGCGTGATCCAGTCTCCCGATTCAGACCCGGCCCGGCTCGACGCAGCCAAGAAAGCTTTGCGCGCCGCCGCCACCGCGCGCCGCGCGGCGCTCGACGCGGGCTTGCGCGCGGCCGCGGCGCGCGCGGTCGCGCGCCATGTTCTCGAAACCGTTCCCTTGGCCCCCGACGCGATCGTCTCGGGCTATTGGCCGATGGGCGAGGAGCTCGACCCGCGCCCGTTGCTCGCGGCGCTCGACGCGCGCGGCCACTCTTGCTGCCTGCCGGTGGTGGTCGGGCGCGCGCGGCCGCTGGTCTTTCGCGCCTGGCGCCCCGGCGCGCCACTCGAGGCGGCGGCGTTCGGCACCCGGGTTCCGCCCGCGGACGCGCCCGAACGGGTTCCGACAATCCTTCTGGTGCCGCTTCTCGCCTTCGACGACGCGGGCTATCGGATCGGCTATGGCGGCGGATTTTACGACCGGACGCTCGCGCGCCTGCGCGCCGCCGATCCGGCGACCCGCGCGGTCGGCGTCGCCTTCGCCGCCCAGCGCGTCGACGCGGTGCCCCGCGAGGCGACCGACGCGCGGCTCGACTGGATCGTGACCGAGGACGGCGCGAGGGCGATTTCATGAGGCTTCTGTTCATCGGCGACGTGATGGGGCGCACCGGCCGCACGGCGGTGATCGAGCGCTTGCCGGGCCTGCGCGCCGATCTCGGGCTCGACTTCGTGGTCCTCAACGGCGAGAACGCGGCCGGCGGCTTCGGCATCACGGGCAAGATCTGCCAGGCGTTCTACGGGGCCGGCGTCGACGTCATCACCACCGGCAACCACGCCTGGGACCAGCGCGAGATCCTGGGCTATATCGACGGCGACCCCCGGCTTCTCCGGCCCAACAACTACCCGCGCGGCACGCCGGGCCGGGGCGTGGGCGCGTTCGAGGCCCGGGGCGGGCGCAAGGTGGTGGTCGTCCAGGTGATGTGCCGGCTGTTCATGAATCCGCTCGACTGCCCGTTCGCGAGCGCCGACGCGGCGCTCGCCGCCTATCCTCTGGGCGGCACGGCGGCGGCGATCGTGGTCGATATCCACGGCGAGGCGAGCAGCGAGAAGATGGCCATGGGCCATTACCTCGATGGGCGGGTCTCGCTCGCGGTCGGCAGCCATACCCATATCCCGACCGCCGACGCCCAGATCCTGCCCGGCGGCACCGCGTACCAGACCGACGCCGGCATGTGCGGCGACTACGATTCGGTGATCGGCATCGACAAGGCGATCTCGGTCGCGCGCTTTACCCGCAAGCTGCCGACCGAGCGCATGCGCCCCGCCGAGGGCGAGGCGACGGTCTGCGCCGTGTTCGTCGAGACCGACGACGCCACCGGGCGCGCCACGCGGATCGCGCCGGTGCGCGTCGGCGGCCGCCTCGCCGAAACCTTGCCGGTCGTTTGATCGGCGGCGATTGCGCTCCGCCCGGGGGCGCGGCGATAATACCGGGGACATAAAACCGAAACGCGAGGGGCAGGGACGAGACCATGGATATCGCATCCGAACGGGCCAAGGCGGTCGCCGAGACGGTCGCGCGCATTCGCGCGATCGAGGCCGAGCAGGGCGTGACGCGCGCCGCGCTCGACGACATCCGCGCGGCGCTGATCGCGCTCGCCGCGCGCCGCGAGCTGTTCCCGGCCGAGACCTTCTCGCCGCCCGAGAGCGGCCGCGACGGGCGGCTCTATCTCTTGTCGGAGGACGAGGACCATCGCTTCGCGCTCTATCTGAACTGCGCGACCGACGACAAGAACACCCCGCCGCACGACCACGCGACCTGGGCCGTGGTGGTCGCGGTCGAGGGCGAGGAGCACAACCGGATCTACGAGATCGTCGGCGACGACGAGGACCCCGAGACGGCGCGGGTGCGCGTCGCCAGGGAGATCACCATCCGCCCCGGCGTTGGCGTCTGCCTGATGCCCCACGACATCCACTCGATTCACATGTCGGGGCCCGAGCCCAAGATGCACCTGCACATGTACGGGCTGGCGATCCCCCATCAGACCCGGCGCCGGCGCTTCGACCTCGAGGGCGGCGGCTTCCGCCACTTCGCGGCCCACCCCGACATCCGCGACGCCCGCGCGGGCTGAGGCGCGTCATATTGCCGGAGTTGCGCGACACCGGGAAGGGGAGTGGGATCGATCTGATTCCAGCGCATGGTCCGGTCACTCAGACCAGGGGCGCAAGTCAATATTGATGCGGCGCCAACGCCCGTTACGTCTCCGATTCCGGGGAGACGTAGGCGAAGTGCAGCGTGCCGTCGCGCGCCACCTGATCGACCAGCGCCACCTCCCAGTCGAGATAGGCGCGCATGGCGGCCTCGACGTCCTCGTCCTTGTCGTAGGGGCGATACCAGACGTCGTCGGTCTCGGCGGCGAGCCGGGTGAAGCCGTGCTCGAGCGCGAGCCCCGCGCCGGTCCAGGCCGCCGTGCCGCCCGCGAGCGCGCGGACCGGCCGGCCGCTCGCCGCCCGGGCCTCGTCGGTCGCAAGGCGGGCGAGCACCCCGTCGGGCGAGGTAAGCACGATCTCGCCGTCCGGCGGCAGCTTCGCGAGCCCGCTTTCAAAGCGCGACCGCACCGCGAACCAGGCCCCGGGGATATGGCCGTCGCGGTAGGCGAGGCTGGTCGCGAGATCGACCACCAGCGCCGCGCCGGCCGCGAGGCGCGGGGCGAGATCGGCGACCGCGATCGTCTCGGCGCGGCAGGCGTCGAGCCCGGCGACCAGCGGAATTTCCGGCCCGGTCTCGATCGCGGTGTCGTCGGGGATGGGATCGAGCACGAACACGTCGCGCCAGCCCATCTGGATCAGCCAGGACGCGGTCATGAGCGCGCGCGCGCCGTCCGGGTCGACCAGCACGAGGCGCGCGCCGAGCGCGCCGACGTAGCGATCGGTCGCCTGAACGAGCTGGCCGCCCGGGGCCGAGCGCGCGCCGGCGAGATGACCGGCGCGGTACTCCCGGGGATCGCGCACGTCGAACAGATACAGGCTGCGGGTCGCGCTCTCGGCGCGAAAGCGGGCGAACCCCGAGCCGTCGATGCGCCGGACGCCGAAGCGCCGGGCGACGCGCTCGGCGGCGGCGCGCGCGCGCTTGCGTCCCTCGGGGCTAACCTCGGGCGCGGCGCGGGCTTGTCCGTGGTCGAGCGCGAGCCCGGCGAGGTGCCAGCCCATGGTTCCGTTCTCGAGCGCGACGACCGGGTTGGGAATGCCCGCGTTGATCAGCGATTGGGCGCCGATGATGCTGCGCGTGCGCCCGGCGCAGTTGACCACCACGGTGGTCTCGGGCGAGGGCGCGAGGTCGTGGACCCGGTAGACGAGCTCGGCCCCCGGCACGCAGGTGCCGCCCGGGATGCTCATGCGCGCGAACTCGTCCATGGGGCGGCTGTCGAGGATGACGATGTCCTCGCCGGCCTCGATCCGCCGGGCGAGGGTCCGGGCGTCGATATGCGGGGTGCCGTAGCGGTGCTCGACAAACTCGCCGAACGCCTTGCTCGGCACGTTGACACCCGCGAACAACTCGAACCCGGCGTCCGCCCAGCCCGCGACCCCGCGATCGAGCACCGCGACGTCGTCGTAGCCGAGCGTCGCGAGCCGCCGGGCGGCGCGCGGCGCCAGCCCATCCTCGCCGCCGTCGCAGAGCACGATCCGGCATCCGGGACGCGGCACCAAGCTCTTGATGCGCAGCTCCAAGCGGCTGAGCGGCGTGGGCACGGCGCGCAGGATGTGAGAACGGCAGAAGACGCCTTCCTCGCGAACGTCGAGAAGCGCGATCTCATCGCCGTCGGTCAGCATGGCGTGAAGCGCGGGCGCGGAGACGGTGCGGGGCATGGCGGGCGAGGGTTATGGCGCGGTGTCGTTCAGCCCACAGTCTAGAGCGTGATGATCCCTATTGAAATCATTTGAGGATTTCCAAGGGATTTTTGCTTCTTGCATGGGCGGCTTCTTTCCGTTCGCGGCCCATGACGGCGCCGCCATGGCGCATCGCTATGCCGTTGGATCGCCGCCGCCCACCCCATCGAACCCATTGGGTGATTCTCAAATTCGCGGTGGGATTCCGAAACACGCCCAAGATGCGGCGGTGGCTGAGGGAAGCCGGCGTTCGGGACTAACCATACGACAATCATTCCCTTGGTCCTCGCCGCCGGGCCTCTTGCCCGGCCGGGAGCGTTGTGAACTAATACGGGCACTTTTTTCAATCGTTTTACAGTGCGTGGAAGGACGCGGGCGTCATGAGCAAGAAGAAAGATTCGGCGATGGCCGACGAGACCCGGATCGTGACGGCCGGTCGCAAGGAGGCGAAGCGGCTGGGGCTGGTCAATCCGCCCGTCTTTCACGCATCGACCGTGCTGCGTCCGAGCCTCGCGGCCCAGAAGGAGGCCATGGCGGCGCGCAAGCGCGGCGAGCGGCTTTTCTTCTACGGTCGCGACGGCTCGCCCACGGCGCGCGCGCTCGAAGACGCGATGGCGGCGCTCGAGGGCGCGCATGATTGCCTGACCTTTTCCTCGGGGCTGGGCGCGATCTCGACCGCGCTGCTCGCTTGTCTTTCGGCGGGCGATCACATGCTTGTCACCGACGGCGTCTATCGGCCGGTGCGCGTTTTCTGCGATGGGATGCTCGCCCGGCTCGGGGTCGAGACCACCTATTACCCGCCCCGGATCGGGGCCGGCATCGCCGAGCTGATCCGCCCGAACACCCGCGTGGTCTATGTCGAATCGCCCTCGTCGCAGACCTTCGAGATGCAGGACCTGCCGGCGATCGCCGAGGTCGCCCACGCCCACGACGCCCTGGTGCTGGTCGACAACACCTGGGCGACGCCGTATTTCCACAAGCCGCTCGCGCTCGGCGCCGACATGTCGATCCAGGCGGCGACCAAGTACATCGTCGGCCATTCGGACGCCATGCTGGGCACGGTCGCGACCACCGAGGCCGCCTGGCCGCTGCTGCGCCAAGCCACCCGCGAGATCGGCCAATGCGCCGGCCCCGACGATCTCTATCTCGGCCAGCGGGGCCTGCGCAGCATGGCGGTGCGACTGCGCCACCAACAGAACGCGGCGATCGATCTTGCGACCTGGTTCAAGGCGCGGCCCGAGGTCGCCCGGGTTCTCCATCCGGCGCTGCCCGACGACCCCGGCCACGCCATCTGGAAGCGCGATTTCACGGGCGCCTCGGGATTGTTCGCGGTCGAGCTTCGCCCCTGCTCGGAGACGGCGCTCGCGGCGATGGTCGACGGCCTCGAATACTTCGGGATCGGCGCGTCCTGGGGCGGCTACGAAAGCCTGGTCCTGCCGGCCAACCCCCTGCGCACGGCGGTCCCGTGGCGGGCCGAGGGCCCGCTCCTGCGCTTCCACGTCGGCCTCGAGGCGCCCGACGACCTCAAGGCCGACCTCGACGCCGGCTTCGCGCGGCTGGCCCGGGCGTTGGCATAGGGAGAATGGGGACGGCGGCGGTCACGCGCCCCAGCGAACACCCCGGCGGGTGCATCGCCCGGGCGGGTGCGTCGATCGCGGTGCGTCCGTTTCGGGTTGCGGCGCGGCCCGTGGGCCGCGACGGTTAGCGGCGGTGGGCCTGGGGCAGGCGCGTCGTTTTCTTGTTCTTGGCGAGCGCCTTTTCGGCCTCGGCCGCCTCGGCGGCTTCCTTGTCGGCCGCTTCCTTGGCCAGGCGCAGGGCGCGCAGCTTCGCCACGCGCTCGGCGATCTCCTGGCGCGCCTTTTCCTTTTCCTTGAGGGCCTGCTTGGCCTTCTTCTGGGGAGCGGCGAATTGGGCCTCGGCCCTCGATTTCACTGACTTCCGCATTTCGGTAATCCTCCGCATTCGGTTCGAGGGGTCGCGGGCGGAAATTTTCGTTCCGTCGCGCAAGCATGCCGTCGCATGCCGCCGCGCAAGCGGGGCCGCTCGCGGACTGGCGCGCGGGATCGGCGACGGCACGGCGCATCGCGCCGTTTATCTTTTTTGTTCGTCGTTTTTTAGCGCTACCGAAGGAACGACGCGGGGCGTCAGTCCATTTCCCTCGGCCCGCCGGGCGATCGCTAAAAGGCCGCGTCGCCGGCGTCGAGCGGCGGCCGCCCCCAACGGGAGTCGGGGGCGGCGCCTTGGTCGTTAGTCGACGATGGACAGGTTCTCGGCGGAAGATTTGCCGTTCTGTCCGGGCTGAAGCTCATAGGAGACCTTCTGCCCCTCGCTCAGCGTGCTCAGTCCGGCGCGTTCGACCGCCGAAATGTGAACGAAGGCGTCCTTCGAACCGTCCTCCGGCTCGATGAATCCGAAGCCCTTGGCGGGGTTGAACCATTTTACGGTACCAGTAGCCATAGTTATTTCCTCTAACAGGAGTCTTGGTCTCGCGCCTCACACCATGCGTGGCGCGGTCAGTGTAACGCTCACATTGTCAGTGGATAACTAAGCTAACCGGCGCGCCGATTATTTAGGTAACACAAAACAAGTGCAATACGTATGGGCATTATGTAAAGCATATCCGTGGGAAAGTCAATGACTCGCGGGGCGTGGTGGAATGCCGGAAACCCGCCCGACGCCGTCGTTCGGCTCTTCCTTGGTCTCCGTCGGGCCGCGGACGGCGGGGTTCCCACTGCCCTTTCCCGCGCGGCGTCGCTATATAGGGGGGTATGGGAACGACGGCGATGACCCCGGCGCCAGGGTCGATGGGTGCGACGACGGATGCGGCGGCGGCCCGCGTGGCGGCGCGGGCGGCGCTGCCCGGCGGCTTGCGGCCGGCGGCCGGGCGAGGGCGGTTCAAGCTGGCCTCCGACTACCGGCCGGCGGGCGATCAACCCCAGGCGATCGAGGCACTGATCGAGGGCATCGCCGCCGGCGAGCGTGATCAGGTGCTGCTCGGCGTCACGGGCTCGGGCAAGACCTTCACCATGGCCAAGGTGATCGAGCATCTCGGCCGGCCGACCCTGATCCTGGCTCCCAACAAGACGCTGGCGGCCCAGCTCTACGGCGAGATGAAGGGGTTCTTCCCCGAGAACGCGGTCGAATATTTCGTCTCCTATTACGACTACTATCAGCCCGAGGCCTACGTCCCGCGCACCGACACCTATATCGAGAAGGACGCCTCGATCAACGAGCAGATCGACCGCATGCGCCACTCGGCGACCCGCTCGCTGCTCGAGCGCGACGACGTGGTGATCGTCGCCTCGGTGTCGTGCATCTACGGCATCGGCTCGGTCGAGACCTATTCGCAGATGATCATCGCCCTCGAGGTCGGCCAGACGATCGACCGCGCCGCCCTTCTGCGTCGCTTCGTCGAGTTGCAGTACCGGCGCAACGACGCCGCGTTCGGGCGCGGCTGCTTCCGGGTGCGCGGCGATTCGGTCGAGATCTTCCCGGTCCACTACGAGGATCGCGCCTGGCGGTTAAGTCTATTCGGCGACGAGATCGAGGAGATCGTCGAGTTCGATCCCCTGACCGGCGAGCGCACCGCGCGGCTCGAGGCGATCAAGGTCTACGCCAACAGCCACTACGTCACCCCGCGCCCGACGATCCGCCAGGCGATCGTCGGCATTCGCGCCGAGCTCGCCGAGCGGCTCGCCTGGTTCCAGGCGCATGGCAAGCCTCTCGAGGCCGAGCGGCTCGAACAGCGCACGACCTTCGATCTCGAGATGATGGAGACCACCGGCCATTGCGCGGGGATCGAGAACTACTCGCGCTATCTCACCGGGCGCAACCCGGGCGAGCCGCCGCCGACGCTGTTCGAGTACCTGCCCGAGAACGCGTTGGTGTTCGTCGACGAAAGCCACGTCGCCGTGCCTCAGTTGGGCGGCATGTACCGGGGCGATTACAACCGCAAGTCGACGCTCGCCGAGTTCGGCTTCCGACTGCCGTCCTGCGTCGACAACCGGCCGCTCAAGTTCGAGGAATGGAACGCCATGCGGCCGCAGACGGTATTCGTCTCGGCGACCCCGGGGCCGTTCGAGCTGGGCCGCACGGGTGGCGTGTTCGTCGAGCAGGTGATCCGTCCGACCGGGTTGATCGACCCGGTTTGCATCCTGCGTCCGGTCGAGAACCAGGTCGACGACTTGCTCGCCGAATGCCGGACCGCGGCCGAGAAGGGGCAGCGCGTTCTGGTCACCACCCTGACCAAGCGAATGGCCGAGGATCTGACCGAATACATGCACGAGGCGGGCATTCGAGTGCGCTATCTGCATTCCGACATCGACACCCTCGAGCGGATCGAGATCATCCGCGATTTGCGGCTCGGCGCCTTCGACGTCCTGATCGACATCAACCTTCTGCGCGAGGGGCTCGACATTCCCGAATGCGCGCTGGTCGCCATCCTCGACGCCGACAAGGAGGGCTTCCTGCGCTCGCGCACCTCGTTGATCCAAACCATCGGCCGCGCGGCGCGCAACATCGACGGCCGCGTGATCCTCTACGCCGACACCATGACCGATAGCCTCAAGGCGGCGATCGAGGAGACCAACCGGCGGCGCGCCAAGCAGGAAGCCTACAACCGCGCCCACGGGATCACGCCCGAGAGCGTCCGCAAGCAGGTTTCCGACGTGCTCGAATCGGTCTACGAGGCCGACTATGTCACGGTCGAGACCGGCGACGAGGAGACGCGCCATCTCGTCGGCCACAATCTCAAGGCCCATCTCGCGGACCTCGAAAAGCGCATGCGCGAGGCGGCGGCCGATCTTGAGTTCGAGGAGGCGGCGCGGCTGCGCGACGAGATACGCCGGCTCGAAAGCGCCGAGCTTGGCATGCGGGCGCGCGGCCGCGCGCGGTCCTCGATCGGCGGGCCGGGCCAGCCCTACAGCCGCGAGCGCGGCGGCCAGTCGCGCGGTGGCCGCGCCAGGAAACGCCGGCGCGGGCCGTAGGGCCTGCTCGGGCGCGGCGCCATTCGCCGATTGTCGGGGGCACCCAGTCCGGATATACCCCGACGGACCGCACCCCACGCAACAGGGCCATGATCGCGCCGCTTCTTTCCTTCGCTCGTCTGGTCCTGGGGGCGGCCCGCGACCTGGCGCCGATCGTCCTGGTCATCGCCTTCTTCCAGATCGTCGTTCTCGACCGGCCGCTGCCCGATCTCGAACGGTTGGCGATCGGGCTTGCGCTGGTGATGGGCGGGCTCGCGCTGTTCGTCCAGGGGCTCGAGATGGGACTGTTCCCGATCGGCGAGGCGATGGCCGATGCCTTCGCGCGAAAGGGAAGCCTCGCCTGGCTGATGGCGTTCGCCTTCGCGCTCGGCTTCGGCACCACGGTCGCCGAGCCGGCGCTGATCGCGGTTGCCGCCGAGGCCGCCCGGGTGGCGGGCGAGGGGGGCGTGATCGCCGATACCGCCCCGGCGCGCGACGCCTACGCCGAGGGGCTCCGCTACACGGTCGCACTCTCGGTCGGGATCGCGCTGATGCTGGGCGTGCTGCGCATCCTCAAGGGCTGGCCGATTCAGTATTTCATCATCGTCGGCTATGCGCTGGTGGTGATCCTGACCGCCTTCGCGCCCCCCGAGATCGTGGGCATCGCCTATGATTCGGGCGG
>Ga0114931_10002009_pt1 | contig 25924 bp, 23 predicted proteins | sample 2SBtaG_FD_89579 | JGI IMG/M metagenome (GOLD analysis project Ga0114931, IMG submission 89579) | Deep subsurface microbial communities from Kolumbo volcano to uncover new lineages of life (NeLLi) - 2SBTROV14_V59a metaG | ecosystem: Environmental > Aquatic > Marine > Volcanic | place: Kolumbo... | reverse complement strand
CGGCGAAAGCCTCGTCAAGCAAACCGTTCGGAGCCCCGATAGACAGCCACGCCTCGACGGAAATGAGGGCCATGAACCGCGCTCGGCCGGCACCCGCCGCCATCCACTATCTCACCACCAACGGGGTGGGCAACGCCTGGGTGGCCAACGAACTGCGCATCCTTGCACGCGAGGGCGTGCCGTTCGTGCTGCACGCGCTCGAACGGCCGCGGACCACGTTCTTCGATTGCGCGGAGGTGGCGGCGATGAACGACGCCACGCGGCCGATCTATCCGCTCCCGGTGCTCGGGACCGCGCTGTCGTGGTTGCTGGCCCCCTTCCTGTTCCGGGGCCGCTTCTTCGGCGCGCTCTGGAACGCGCTGACGGGTCCGCGCGAGTCGGCCCGCGTCCGCGCGAAGACGCTGGGCCACCTCGCGGTGGCGTGCCATTGGGCCCGGACCGTGCGCGGGGACGCGATCGCCCACATCCATTCGCAGTGGATCCATTCGGGTGGCAGCGTGGCGTTCTACGGCGCCTGGTTGCTCGGGGTGCCCTACAGCTTCACGGGCCACGCCGCCGATCTCTTCCGCGAGCGGATGGCACTGCGCGACAAGATCGCCCGGGCCCGGTTCATCGTCTGCATCTCGGCCTTCCACCGCGCGTTCTACCTCGAGGAGGGCGCCCGGCCCGAACAGCTGGTGACCGTGTACTGCGGCATCGACGTCGCCCACTTCGCCTTCCGGGAGGCGGAGGACCCGGCCTGCGCGGGCCACATCCTCTCGTCGGGGCGCCTCGTCGAGAAGAAGGGCTTCGGCTACCTGATCGAGGCGTGCGCCGAGCTGGCCGCCCGGGGCGTGGCGTTCCGCTGCACGATCGCGGGCTCGGGCCCCCTCGAGGCGCCGCTCCGGACCCAGGTGAGCCTCTCGGGCCTGGACGACGTGGTCACGCTGACGGGCGAGCCCCTCAGCCAGGAGGGTCTCCCGGACTTCATGCGGACCGGTGCCGTCTACTGCCTGCCCTGCGTGGAGGCCAGCGATGGCGACGTCGACGGCCTGCCGCAGATGCTGATGGAGGCCATGGCGTGCGGGCTGCCGGCGGTCTCGACCGACCTGGTCGGCATTCCCGACCTGATCGACGAGACTTGCGGGGTGCTGGTGGCACCCAACGATTCGAAGGCCCTGGCCGATGCGCTCGAGGCGCTCCTCGGAGATCCCGCCCGCCGCGCCGCGCTGGCACGCGCGGGCCGGGCCCGCGTCGAAGCCTGCTTCAACCTGGCCGACGCGCTCGACCCGCTGATCGCGCGCTTCCGCGCGGAGCTGCCCTCGTGATCATCAGCCAGGCCCCGTATCGCGTCAGCCTCGCCGGGGGCGGAACCGATCTTCCCGCGTTCTATCGCCACGAGGTGGGCGCGGTGCTCTCGATGGCCATCCAACGACACATGTGCGTGACGGTCAGTCACCGCTTCGACGAGACCACGCGGGTGGCCTACACGCGCACCGAGATCGCGGCGACGCTCGACGAGATCGAGCACGAGATCGCGCGCGAGGCGCTTCGCATGACCGGACTCGGGCGCCACCTCGAGATCACCACCGTGGGCGACGTCCCGGCCGGGACCGGAATGGGCTCGAGCAGCACGCTGACGGTGGGGCTGCTGCAGGCCCTCTACGGGTACAAGGGCGAGGTCGTGGGCGCGGAGCGGCTCGCCGAGGAAGCCTGCCAGATCGAGATCGACATCCTCGGCAAGCCGATCGGGCGCCAGGACCAGTACGCGGCGGCCTTCGGCGGCCTCAACTACATCGAGTTCCATCCCGACGATACGGTGCGGGTCGAGCCTGTGCCGATCTCGAACGCCACGCTGCGGGCGTTCGAGGAACAGGTCCTGCTCGTCTACACCGAGACGCAACGCTCGGCGGACCGCATCCTCGAGGCGCAGTGCGCCTCGACCGCCGAGCGGATGCCGGTCCTGCGCGAGATGCGGGCGATGGCGCGCGAACTCCGGGGCCACCTGACGGGCGAGCCCGACTTCGGAGCGGTCGCGCGCCTGCTCCACCACGGCTGGGAGCTCAAGCGCTCGATCACGCCCGCGATCTCGAACGGCCAGATCGACGACATGTACGCCTGCGCGCGCAAGGAGGGCGCCCTCGGCGGAAAGCTCCTCGGCGCCGGCGGGGGCGGCTTCCTGCTGCTGATGGCACCGCGCGAACGGCACGGACGCATCCTCGACGCGCTCGAAAACCCGCGCACCTTGCCCTTCGCGGTCGACCGGCGCGGCAGCCGGATCATCTTCATCAGCGGTCACGGGGGGCACTGAGCGTGCGAGTGCTGATCACGGGCGGAGCCGGCTTCATCGGCTCGCATACCGCGGACGCGCTGCTGGCCGCGGGCTGCGCGGTCCGGGTGCTCGATGCGCTCACGCCGCCGGTCCATCCGATGCCGGTGCCGCCGGCCTATCTCGATCCCCGCATCGAGTTCCTGCAAGGGGACGTCCGCGACGAGGACACGCTGCTGACCGCACTGCGCGGCTGCGACGCCGTCCTCCATCTGGCCGCGTTCCAGGACTACCTGCCGGAGTTCCACCGCTTCTTCGACGTGAACGTGACGAGCACGGCCCGGATCTACGAGCTGATCCTGCGCGAGTCCCTGGCGGTGCGACGCGTCGTCGTCGCCAGCAGCCAGGCCGCGCTCGGCGAGGGCCTCTACGTCGATGCGGAAGGCCGCGAACTGACCCCGGACATGCGCCCGGACGAACAGTTGCGCCGCGGCGTCTGGGAGATCCAGGCGCCCGAGGGCTTCACGGGGCCGCTGCGGTCCGTCGCCACGGACGAACGGATCGCGAACCCGCAGAACCCGTACGGCCTGTCCAAGATCGCCGAGGAGAACGTGGCCCTCCAGCTCGGGCGCCGGTACGGGATCCCATCGGTGGCCATGCGCTACTCGATCGTGCAGGGGCCGCGGCAGAGCTTCTCCAACCCATACAGCGGCGCGTGCCGCGTCTTCTCGATGTGCTTCGCCGCCGGACGCGACCCCGTGCTCTACGAGGACGGCCAGCAGATCCGCGACTTCGTCAACATCCACGACGTCGTCGACGCGAACCTGTTGGCCCTCGAGGACCCGCGCACCGACGACGAGATGTTCCACGTGGGGGGAGATCACGCGATCACGGTCTCGGACTTCGCGCGCGAGGTGGCCGACTGCTTCGAGGTGAAGGGCTACCGGCCGGCGCCGAGCGGAAAGTACCGCTTCGGCGACACGCGGCACATCGTGTCGGACGTCTCGAAGCTGCGCCGGCTCGGATGGGCGCCGAAGCGCACCGTTCGCGACAGCGTCGCCGCCTATCGGGCGTGGCTCGAAGGGATGGCCCCTGCCGCCGAGATCGTGGACGACGGGTTGAAACGGATGGAACAGCTCGGCGTCGTCCGCGATGTCGGACGCGCGGAGGAGGACGGCGAATGAGGATCCTCATCACGGGCGGAGCCGGGTACGTCGGAAGCGCGTGCCTCCGGCACCTCGCCGAGACCGGGCACGGCGTGCTGGCCTACGACAACCTCCGGGAAGGGCACCGCGGCGCCGTGGCCGGGTCCTGCGAACTCGTCGAGGCCGACATCCTGGACGGGGACACGCTGCGGAAGACGATGCGCGACTTCGGTCCCGACGCCGTGATGCACTTCGCCGCGGCCACCTACGTCGGCGAATCGGTCGAGAAGCCGGAGTACCACTACCGCAACAACATCGGCGGGACCCAGAGCGTGCTCGACGCGATGCGGGACTGCGACGTCGCGCGGCTCGTCTTCTCGAGCACCTGCGCGACCTATGGCCTGGCGACCGACGAGTTCCTGTCCGAGGAGACCCCGCAGGTACCGGCCAGCCCCTACGCGCGCACGAAGCTCGCGGTGGAGTGGATGATCCGGGACTTCTCCCACGCGCACGGCCTGGGCTTCACGATCCTCCGCTATTTCAACGCCTCCGGGGCGTCTCCCGACGGCCGTCACGGCGAAGACCACCGGCCGGAGACCCATCTCGTTCCGCTCGTCCTCCAGGTCGCCCTCGGGCAGCGGGAGGAGCTCGCGATCTTCGGGACCGACTACCCGACCGCGGACGGCACCTGCATCCGCGACTACGTCCACACGTCGGATCTCGCTTCGGCGCACCGGTTGGCGGTCGAGGCCACCGAACCCGGGCGGGGCGACGTCTTCAACATCGGCACCGGCAACGGCGCCTCGGTCATGGAGATCATCGAGGCCTGCCGCAAGGTGAGCGGACACGCGATTCCCACGCGCAACGAGGCGCGGCGCGCCGGGGATCCGCCGCGACTCGTCGCGGTGCCGGCCAAGATCAAGCGCGAACTCGGATGGGACCCGCAGTACACCGCGATCGAGCAGGTCGTGTAGACCGCGTTCCGCTGGCATCGGGACCATCCCGACGGCTATCGGGACTGATCGTGGAGCCCGGCCGGCGCGTCGTCCTGATCTCGCCCGTCCGCGACGAGGCGGAGACGCTGCAGCGCACCATCGACAGCGTGGTGGCGCAGACGGTGCAGCCGGTCCGGTGGTTGATCGTGGACGACGGATCGACCGACGAGACCGCCGAGATCGCCGACCGCGCGGCGGCGGAGCACGATTGGATTGCGGTGCTCCGCCGTGAGGATCGCGGCCATCGCGCGATCGGAGGGGGCGTCATCGAGACCTTCGACGCGGGGCTCGCCCAGATCGACGTCCCGCACGACTTCATCGGCAAACTCGACGGCGACCTCGAGTTCGGCCCCCACTACCTGGAGCGGGCGCTCGAGTGCTTCGCGCAGGACCCGCGGCTCGCGGCCACCAGCGGCAAGGTGTTCCGCTGGAACGGCGACCGGCTGGAACCGGAGTTCTCGATGGTCGACGAATCCGTCGCCGGGTGCTTCAAGCTCTATCGCCGCAGCGCATTCGACGCGATCGGGGGCTTCGTGCGCGCGGTGATGTGGGACGGCATCGACTTCCACCGCGCGCTGCAGGCCGGGTTCCGGACCCGCAGCCTCGAGGACGAGGCCCTGCGCATCGTCCACTTCCGTCCGATGGGATCGTCCGACCGCGGCATCCTCCGCGGCCGGATGCGCTGGGGGCGCGGGCAGTACTTCATGGGGTCCACTCCGGCCTACGTCCTCGCGAGCGGCGTGTTCCGGATGCGGGAGCGCCCCTACGTGCTGGGCGGGCTGTGCATCATCCTGGGCTTCGGGGTCGCGGCACTGCGGCGCGATTCCCGATACGACGACCCGGTGTTCCGGACGAGGCTCCGCGCCTGGCAGTGGCAGCGCCTGCGGAGCCTGCTCGGGCTCGCCTGAGTCCGGCGCCTGCGCCGCGCGTGGCTCAGCTCCCGGCGTGCGCGGTCGCGCTCGCGGGTGGCGACACGCGCTGCTCGTCCGGCCAGCGGGCCTCGATCTCGGGTTCCAGGCTCGCGGCAAAGACGCGAAGGCGTCGACGCGCGGTCTCGATGTCCTCGTCGCGGCCAAGCGGCGTGCTCAGCCGCACCAGTGCGCCGTCTGCGCGGCCCGCACGGAGACGACCGACGAAGTGGTCGACGAGCAGCGCCGCGGTCGAGGCGAGCGTCCGGTTGCGGTAGGAGCGGAACCAGAAGAGCACCAGGCGCCGCTGCCCGGCCTGCTCGACGATGAATTCCCGGGCGTGGCCCTTCGCGGCGTCCGGGAACGTCACCGCGGCATCGTGGACGATGTCCCAGCCGTTGGCGCCATAACAGACGCCGGGGGTGTGCTCGGGCGTTCCGCCGCGCGCGGTGCCGTAGTAGCCGAGATAGAGCCACACCACGTCTCCGAACGCGTGCACGTAGGCGCGTTGGAGGTTGAAATCCGCGCGCAGCATCGATTCGACCGCGCTGTCGATCGGCAGGTCTTCGCCCGTGAATCCCGCGAGCTTGCGCGGCAGGGTTGCGAGCGAGCTCGGGTCGCCGTGCAGCGTGGGCTCGAGCGCCAGCCACCAACCAGCACCGCCGGCCAGGAGCAGCGACACCACGAGCACCGCGATCGAGATGCGCTCAGCGCGCATGTGGATGCTCCGAGAATCCGGAATCGAGGGCCCGGACGGCCCACAGTCCCAGCGCGGCCACGACGATCCAGCTGCCGTGGACGAGCCAGGCTTCGGCAGCGGCGCCGGGCAGGGCGCCCGCCACCGCGTCGGTCAGGATCTGCCAGGCCACCGCGAGCGGCACCGCCGCCGCGAGCGCGAGCGCGAGCTCGGAGAGCCGGCTTCGGCGCCGGGCCCAGCCGTACCACCCGATCGCGGCGAGCAGGGCGCCGAACCGGAGACCGCCGTCCCAGTCGACCCGTGCGATCTCGTCCGCGGCGGGGACGGCCAGCGCCGCGACCCGGGCCCAGAGGTCGGCGAGACCGGGCCCGAAGGTGAGGAAGTGCGGCGGGGGAATGCACAGGAATGCCATCGCCGCGACCGCAAGCGGGGTTCCGAGCAGCCCGCGCGCAAAGCCCATCAGCGCGAAGGGCAGGGCCAGCCGCGAGAACTGCGGCACGCCACCGCCCCAGGCCAGGATCTGCACGACGGCGGCGACGAGCACCCAGGGCACGGCCCGCGCAACGCGGGCGTCGGCCGCGACGCTGCGACGTGCGACGGCCACGCCGAACAGGACCCAGACCACGACCACGTACCAGAGACGGGCGTCGTCACGGAGCTGGCCCAACGACTGCACGATCGCGGGCGAGAGTCCGAGGACCATCACACCGGCGACGCCCCAACGGCGGGTCCGATCAGCCAATCTCCGGCACGCCCCCGAGGACCGGCAGCCCGAACTCCTGCTCGACCTGGGCCCGGGAGACGATGACGGGGTCGATCAGCTCGAGCATGGCTGCGACGCCGAGCCCGAACATCAGCGATGCGGCGAGCCCGGCGAGGAGATACTTGACCCGGCGCAGTTCGGGTTCGGTCGGGGGGAGCGCGCGGTCGATGACCTGCACCCGTTCGCCCTGCTGGGCCACTTCGAGGCTCTCGGCCAGCTCGGCGGCCTGTACCTTGCGCAGGCTCGAGGTGTAGTTCTCGCGGATCACGAGGGCACTCGCCTCCATGCCGGTCAATTCCTCCTGACGCTGCGGCGTCCGGGCGACGCGCTCGTCGAGGTCGGCGATCTCGGATTCGATCTTCTCGATGCGCCGCTTCATCTCGGCAACGACCTGACGCTCGCTGGCGACCGCGATCCTCCGCACCGGGTCGCTGATCCCGTCGTCGTCGGTGTCCCCGCTGCGGATCTCGGCTTCGAGCGCCGCGATCTGGCGCCGCGTCGCGAGGACGTTGGGGTGCTCGTCGGTGTTGACCGCGGTCTCGGCCGCGAGCTTGGCCTGCAGCGCCTGGAGGCGGGCGTAGGGCGAGGTCACGGACGTGGCGTCCGCGGTCTGCAGGATCGTGCTGATGCGGGCCTCCGCGCTGCGGATCTGGGAGAAGAGGTTCTCGCGCTCGCTCGCGAGCCGGTCGAGCTTGGCCAGGTTGGCGTTCAGCTCACCCGGGAGCTCGCCCCGGTGCTGGGCCTTGAAGTCGCTGATCTCGCGCTCGGCTTCGCGCAGCTCGCGCTCACTGCGGGCCAACTCGGTGCGCATGAACTCGGTCGTGATCCGGGCCTGCTGGCCCCGCAGCCGGCTGCTCGCCGCGACGAACAGGCTCGCGAGGTCGTTGGTGACGTCGGCCGCGATCTGGGGGTCCGAATGGCGATACGTGATGTTGAAGATCATGCTGCCCGACATCGCCCGCCGGCCGCGCTCCATCCCGTCGTCCGGGGTCAGCGCGACGTTGGACTTCATCATCGCCACCGCCGCGTTCACGTCGTCGCCGAACTCCGGATACGGGTCGTGTTTCTCGATGATCGACAAGAGGCGCCCGCGGGAGAGGAGTTCGCCGACGAGGGCATTGATGCGGTCCAGCGCATCCTCGGTCACCGTCGAGGTCACGAAGCGTTCGGGGATCTGTTGGCTCGAGACGAGCACCGTCGTCTGCGCCAGGTAGGTGATCGGGATCGTGGCGACGTAGATACCGGTCGCGACCACGCCGACCACGGCCGCGCGCAGGATCCACTTCCAACGCCGCTTCAACGCGCCGATCGGGTCCCTCAGGAACACCGGGAGGGCGACGGCCTGGTCTTCAGCTTCCACCGGTGGTTTTCCCTTCTTCCCCGGTCGCGGCTGCGTCCTCGGGGTCTGTCTCGTAGCCGTAGCGGTAGTACTTCTTCTCGCCGACTTCCTGCGAGCGGTTCACGAAGACGCCGATGATCTTGTCGGTCCCGATCGCGCGGAACGCGGCCTCGACCGGCCCCCGGCGCGACGTGCCCGCGGTGATCACGAACAGGATCGCGTCGAGGTACGGCATCAGCAGCGGCACGTCCGAGACCGCGAGCGACGGCGGCGTGTCGACGATGACCGCGTCGTAGCGGCGCCCGAGGTCCTTCAGCACGCTGGCCGTCACCGGACTCGCGAGAAGTTCGAGGGGGTCGGAGGGACGTTCGACCACGGGAAAGAGATCGAGATCCGTCAGCTGCGTCGGCACGCGTGCATCGACCAGCGAGGCCTGCCCGGCGAGCACCGACTCGAAACCCACGCTGGGCGAGATCCCCAGCGTCGCGCAGTGCGACGGGCGCCGGAGGTCCATCTCGACCAGCGCGATCCGGCGGCCTCCCGCAGTCGACGCCATCGCCATCGCGAGGTTGCAGGCCGTCGTCGTCTTGCCGTCGCCCCGCTCGGCGCTGGTGACGGCCACGATCGTGGCGTCCTGCTCCTTCAGCCGGCGCGAGAGCCGGATGGCCGTGTGCCGGTACTGCTCCGCGATCGGCCCGTCGGGTTCGACCAGCATCTATCGGCCGACCCACGTCCCGGTCGCCGTGGTCGGGATGTCGACCGCGGGTTGCGCCTCGTAGGCGGGCTCCGGGAGGATCGCCTCGTTGCCGCCGCGCGTCTCGGCCGGCGGGGTGGCGGGGCCCTGGCGGCGCGTGGCCGTGCGCGCGCGGCGCAGCGCGTCCGAGATCTCACCCATCGCGTTGCTCCCGGGTCGGTGCCAGGCGGGCCTCGGCCATCTCCTTCGCCTTCTTCTCGACCAGCGCGGCCGGGATCGGTCGCAACTCCTTCGCGAAGGCGGAGAGCAGGACCCGGTCCGCCAACAGCGAGATCAGCCGCGGGCAGCCGCCCGAGTACTCGTAGAACGCCATGTCGACGCCGGGCTGGAAGATCTCGTCGTAGTCTCCGCCCGCGACATCGATCCGGTGATGCAGATACGCCATCACCTCGTCCGGCTGGAGCTGTTGGATGTGATGTTCGATCGCGACGCGCTGTCGCAACTGGCGAAGCTCCGGCGCCGCGAGCTTCTCGCGCAGTTCCGGCTGCCCGGTGAGGACGATCTGCAGCAGCTTCTCGGTGTCGGTCTCGAGGTTCGACAGCAGCCGCACCTCCTCGAGCAGACGCGCATCGAGGTTCTGGGCCTCGTCGATGATCAGTACCGTGTTCTGCCCGGCTTCGAGTTGTGCGAGGAGGAAACGGTTCAGCGCGATCACATGGTCGACCTTGGAGTCCGACGCGGGCAGGCGGAACTCGTTCGCCACGAGCCGCAGCAGGTCGAGCGGGGACAGGTCCGAGGTATTCAAGACCAGGGCGACGTCGGTGTCCGTGGGGATCTGGTCGAGGGCGGCGCGGAGCAGGGTGGTCTTGCCGGTGCCGACCTCGCCCGTCAGCAGCATGAACCCCTTGCGTCGCGTGATCCCGTAGACCAGTGCGGCGAGGCCCTCTTCGTGCGTGTCCGACAACCACAGGAAGCGCGGATCCGGCGCCAGGTTGAACGCCGGTTCTCGCAACCCGAAGAAGGATTCATACATGGGAGGGAGCCTCGCTCGAGCCCGACAGGCCACCATCGCGCGAGCCACCGGACGCTCTGACGCAACCCAGGACGCATCGGCCGGCCCCTGCGCGGGATGAAGGCCCACCACGGCGCACGCGCCGCAATCCTAGCGGAGCACCTGCGGGGAACCTGCCCGGATCAGGGCCATCCCCGGGTTTCGTCTCATTTTGCGCCGACATCGTCGCGGAATCGCTTTCGGTCCGGTGTGAACGTGGTGTACAAAGGGAAAGTCGCAAGTCGGGCGCGCGCGGTGCCCCCAGGGTGCCACGCCCATCCTGCCCGGTCGCCGACGGATCTGCTCCACGCCCGACCCACCCAGCGCTCCCCATAGGTGTCCCCCAGCCCCGAATTGGTTCAAATTTCTCCCGCCCCATCCGCCGGATGCCCCGGGTCCCCCGGGGCGGGCGGTTTTTTCGGCTTCGGGACGGAATGTGAGCACCCCTTGGCCCCCTTCGGGGCTACTTCCTCCAACAGGTCCCCGTCGCCCTCTCTGCACGGAGGGGGCGCCGCGTGAAGGGCCGGATCGGACCCGCTGGGCCCACGACGCATGCTGAGAGTCCAAAGCCACCGCCTGCACTCGCTCCTCGTCACAGCCGATGTGGCGCTGTCCGGTCTGTTGCTGATCGGGATGCTCTCGCTGCCGACCGCGACGGGCCTGAACGCGGGCTCCAACTGGATGATGACCCCGGGCCTGCTCGCCACCGCGCTCGCGGCGTGCCTGGCCTGGCCGTTCACGCTCCAGCAGATGGGCCTCTACGACTCCCAGCGGCTGCAGAGCCTGGACCAGCTGATCGTGCGGCTGGTCTTCGCGGGCGTGGTCTCCACCGTGATCGTCACGGCCGTGACCTTCCTGGCGAAGGCGCCCGTGGGTCCGCGCTTTCCCCTGGTCTTCGGCCTGACCCAGTTCGCGCTGCTGACGGCCGAGCGTGTGGCCGTCTTCGGCGCGCTCCGGTTGGCGCGCCGGGTGGGACGCAACACGCGCAACATCATCGTGGTGGGCACCGGTCCGCGCGCCGCTGGGGTGATGGAGACGATCCTGTCCCACCCCGAATGGGGTCTGCAGATCCTGGGGTTCGTCGACGAGGTCGACAGCCCGGTCGAGGGCTCGATTCCGGCGGAACGCGTCTTCAAGCTGATCGACATGCCCTCGCTGCTGCGCTCGCACGTGATCGACGAAGTGATCGTCGCGACGCCGCGCTCGATGCTGGCCGAGGTGATCCCGGTGGTCTCGGCCTGCGGGGCGGCCGGCGTGCCGTTCACGTTGCTCTCGGACATCTTCGGCGACTACCTCCCGCCGCCGATCACGACGCGCTTCGGCACGCTCGGGGCCCTCCGCTTCGCACCCGTGCACCACAGCCAGACCGGCCTGCTGATCAAGCGCGGCATCGACATCGTCGGCGCCACGGTCGGGCTCGTGGTCTCGGCCCCGGTCCTGGCCATCGCCGCGATCGCGGTCCGCGCCACCTCGCCCGGGCCCGCGATCTTTCGGCAGGCGCGCTGCGGCCTGCACGGGCGGAACTTCGAGATCCTGAAGCTCCGTACGATGTGCGAGGACGCCGAGGACCGCCGCTCCGAGCTCGCACACCTGAACGAGATGGAGGGACCCGTCTTCAAGCTCGACCTGGACCCGCGGGTCACCTGCGTGGGTGCGTTCCTGCGGCGCTACAGCCTCGACGAGCTGCCCCAGCTGTGGAACGTGCTGCGCGGCGACATGAGCCTCGTCGGTCCGCGCCCGCCGCTCCCGCACGAGGTCGCCCAGTACGAGACCTTCGAGCGCCGTCGGCTGTCGATGCGTCCCGGGCTCACGTGCCTGTGGCAGGTGAGCGGGCGCAGCGACGTCCGCAGCTTCGACGAGTGGGTGCGGATGGATCTCGAGTACATCGACACCTGGTCGGTCACGAGCGACATCCGGATCCTGCTCCGCACGCTGCCGGTCGTGCTGCTCGGCGTCGGTGCGCGTTAGGGTGCGAGCCCGCCGGTGACCACCTTCGTGGTGACGGTGGCCCCGAGCCCCAGCAACTGCTGGATCGGGAAGAGGATGCTCTGCACCGCGTAGCCGGTCCGCGCCATTCTCGTCGGCGGGACCACGATCACGTCGCCGCCCTGGAGCAGGTAGTTCGTCGAGAGGTCGCCCTGCTCGATCGCGGACAGGTCGCCGATCAGGATGCGCGTCTCGCCGTCGACCAGCCGGATGATGCGGATCCGATCCTTCGCCGCGAAGTTGCCCACGCCGCCGACCTGCCCGATGGCTTCGACGAGCCGGGTCTCCCGGCTCAGCGGGAAGGTCCCCTGGCCACCGACCTCGCCGAGGACCGTGATCTCGCTGCTGAGCGAGGCCGCGAGGGCCACGGTCACGCTCGCGTCGCGCTTGTAGCGCGAGATGCGCTTCTGGATGTCGGCGGCGACCTCTTCGGCCGTGCGGCCCGAGGCCGGGATGTCGCCGACCAGGTCGATGGAGATCATTCCGTCCGGCCGCACCGTGACGCTGCGGGAGATCGCGGGCTCGGGGAGCACCGAGATCTCGAGCCGGTCCGGCGGACCGATCCGGTAGGGCTGTGCGTCGGGTGCCGGCGGCGGCGCGAGACCGATTCCGGTGGCGGCACAGGCGCCGAGGCCCAGCGCCAGTACGCCGATGGCGAGAACGGAAACCCGGTGCGAAACGCGGTTCATGCTGATCTCCTTCGCGACCCGAAGCGGGAAGTCTAGCCGCAAGCGCATGGGCCGCTCAGCGGGAGGGCCCCGATTCCGGCCGTGCGGGCGCTATGCGTCGTCCGGGCGCTCGAATGCGAACAGGGTGTGGCCGACCTGCAGTTCGTCGCCCGGATGCAGCGGCGCCGAGCGGACCCGCTTGCCGTTCACCTTCGTCCCGTTGGTGGACTGGAGGTCCTCGACCGAGTACTCGTCGGCGTCCGCGTCGTACATCACGATCGCGTGCTCGCGCGAGATGCCCTCGTCGAGCAGGGTGATGTCCGTGGTCGGGTTGCGGCCGATCAGCGTCTCCTCGGCCGTGACCTCGTAGGTCATGCCCTCGAATCCGCCATTCTTGATCGTGAGAGTCGCGGGTCGATCCGCCACGCGGGCTCCTCCTGCGTCCCGGGTCCATCGGACGACCGGTGTGAGCGCTTGAGAGATCCCCGGGGGCGGCCGGGTCACATAGCCTGGATCCGGCATTCCGATCGGCCACGGAGGCGGCGAGGGGTGGGCGCAGGCGAAGTCGAGCGCAGCAGGGCCGCTCGTCTGTTCCCTGCGCCTTGGGTCACCCGAGGGACTCCCGTCACCGGGTACCGATCCGGGGCGAGCCATGCGCCGGAGCCACCCCTCGCCGCCTCCCCCCGCGAGGCCGACCGGCGAATGCCGGATCAAGGCTGGAGCCGCCGGTGCGCGCCGACCGGGAGACTCGCCCGCACCCGATCCTGGGCCTCCAGGTCGCACTCCACCACCCGGACGCAGACCTCGTCGGGCGCATCCGCCAGCACCTTTCCCCAGGGATCGACCACCATCGCGTGTCCATGGCTGGCCCGGTCCGGGGTGTGCCGTCCCCACTGCGCAGGTGCCACCACGAAGCACTGGTTCTCGATCGCGCGCGCCCGCAGCAGGACCTCCCAGTGGTCCCGGCCGGTCTGGGGCGCAAAGGCGCTCGGGACGGTCAGGAAGCGGACGTCGGGCTCGCGGGCCAACGCGCGGTAGAGTTCGGGAAAGCGCAGGTCGTAACAGATCGAGAGCCCGACGCCCCCGAAGTCGGTCACGGCGGACACGATCTCGCCGCCGGGCGCGATGCTGTCGGACTCCCGGTAGGGCTGCCCACCCTGGTCCGACAGGTCGACGTCGAACAGGTGGATCTTGCGGTAGACGGCGACGTCGCGGCCGTCGGGCGAGACCATCACGCTGGTGTTGTAGACGCGCCCGTCCGCAGCGGCCTCGGGGACGCTCCCGCCCAGGATCCAGACCCCGTGGGTCCGGGCCCACCCGCGCACGGCGGCAAGGATCTCGCTCTCGTCGATTGGGGCGGCACACGGGAAGGCCTGTCCCTCGCGCCGGAGGAAGCCGAACATCTCCGGAAGGGCCACCCAGTCCGCCCCCTCGCGGACCGCTTCGCGGACGAGGTCGTGCGCAGCCGACAGGTTCCGCGCCACGTCGTCGACCGATCGCATCTGGATGACACCCACGCGCATGGAGGCCAAGATAGGTCAACCCTGAAGGACGGGGCGCGTTCCACCGAAAGAAGCGGGCACGCCGCCCCTCCTGCACGAGGCACCCATCGTGAAGCCCGTTCGCTCCGCTCCCGTGACGCTCTCGCTCGGGGGCGTGCTGTCGCCGCCGCTGCCCGCGAAGGACGGGCTCGGCCGGCGCGCGATCGAGCGGGCGACGGATCGTCTCCGCGATCTGGTCCCGGCGCTGTTGGCGCGCGACGCGGCGTCCGGCTTCCTGAAGCTGCCGCAGCGCGGGGCGCCGCTCCGGGCCATCGAGGCCGAGGCGCGCCACTGGCGCCGGCGCAGGGTGACCGACGTGATCCATGTCGGGATCGGTGGGTCGAGCCTCGGGGCCGAAGCCCTGCTGCGGGCTCTCGGCCATCCCCAACACAATGCGGTTCCGGCGGCCCGCCGGCGCGGCCCGCGCGTGCACTTCGTCGACAACGTCGATCCCGAAACCCTCGGCGCGCTGCTCGAGTGGGTCGATCCGGCGGGTGCGGTTGTGCACGTGGTCTCCAAGTCGGGGGGCACGGTCGAGACCGCGGCCGGCTTCCAGGTGGTCCGAGACGCGCTCTCGCGTGCCGGTGTCGACTGGCGCAAGCACAGCGTCTTCACCACCGGCCGCGGCGCGTTGCGCGAGATCGGCGAGCGCGAACGGGTCCGCATGCTGCCGTTTCCGCCGGACATCGGGGGACGCTATTCCGCGCTGACCCCGAGCGGGCTGCTGACGCCCGCGATCGCCGGAGTCGATGTCGGCGCGGTCGTAGCCGGCGCGCGGCGCTTCGGCCGCCGGGCGGCGCGCCAGGCCCCGCGCGAGAACCCGGCGCTGGTGGCGGCCGCTGTGGCGTTCCTGCTCGACACGACGCGATCGAAGCCGATCCACGTGCTGATGCCCTACGCGGATGCGCTCGAACCGCTCGCGCGGTGGTACGTGCAACTGTGCGGCGAGAGCCTGGGCAAGATCCGCGGAGCCGGCGCGCGCGCCCGCTCGGTCGGCCCGACCCCGGTGCCGGCGCGCGGGACCACGGACCAGCACGCGCAGGTGCAGCTCTTCGTGGAGGGGCCCGCGGACAAACTGGTGATGTTCGTCGCCGTGGGCCGCGATGCGCGGCGTCTCGTGGTGCCGGGCCAGGGACCGGCGCCGTACCTCGACGGCGTTTCGCTGGGCGATCTGCTGCGGGCAGAACGCGCGGGCACCGAGGTCGCGTTGGCCCGGGCCGGACGCCCGAGCCTCAGCTGGGAGCTTCCGGCCGTCGCACCGGGCCCGGTGGGCGAGTTGCTGGTGGCGCTCGAGTTGATGACGGCCGCACAGGGCGCGCTCTACGGCATCGACCCGTACGACCAACCCGGAGTCGAAGCCGGAAAGGTCGCGGCCTTCGCCCTGATCGGACGCGACGGCTACGAGGACGAGCGCGCCCGCATCGAAGCGGGGCGGCCGCCATCCTGGCGCGTCTAGCGCCGGGCGCGCCCGCTACTTCCGGAACTCCTGGGATCGATGCCGGTGCGGCGGATCACGTCGTAGAAGTCCTTGCGGTCCTTCTTCGCCAACCGGGCCGCACGGCTGATGTTGCCACCGCAGCGGCGGAGCAGGCCCGAGACGTAGCGCGACTCGAACGCGCGCTTGGCCTCCTTGAACGACGGGACCTCTTCCTTCGCCAGCATCAGGGCCTCGGCGCTCACGGTGCCGTCGGCCGCGAGCAGCACCGCTTCGCGGATCCGCGAGCGCAGCTCCGCGACGTCGCCGCTCCACGACTCCTCCTCCAGGAAGACCCGCGCGTCGGCCGTGAAGCCGACCGGCTGGATCCGGGCCTCTTCGCAGAACGCGCGCAGGTAGTGCGCGGCCAGCGGGAGCACGTCCTCGGCGCGGTCCGCGAGCGCCGGGATCGCAATCGCGTGATGCGCGAGTTCGCCGAGCGCATCGGCTCCCCCTTCGCTCGTCACCAGGATGCGGGTCTCCAGCTTCCGGTCCAGGCTCTCGCCCTCGCGACGATAGGTCCGGCTCGCCAGCGACCGGAGCACGGACGCGAACACCTCCGGCTGCAGTGCCTCCACGTCGTGGAGCAGCAGGGTGGTGCGCGCCGCGCGCTGCAGCGCGCCCACGTACTCGCCCGGCACCGCGGGATAGACCCCCTCGGCGCAGCCGAAGATCTCGCGGCCCTGGAGCGCCTCCGGGATCGCAGCACAACTCAGCACCTCGAGAGGCCGCTCCGCGAACGGGCCCCAGGCGTGAATGGCCCGCGCGACGCCCTCCTTGTCGGTCCCGGCGACGCCCGAGATCCAGACCGGCAACTCGCTGCGCGCCGCGAGGGTCGCCTGCGCGACCAGCCGGCGATTGGCCTCGCTCGAACCGACGAGACGGTCCTCGCGGCGGCGGCCGGTCGGTTCTGAAACGTCGGTCGGGCGCCCGTCCGGACCCTCGTGAACGACGGTTTCCCTGGTTTCGGTCGACCCGCTGGCGCGGCTCACGGTTCCCATGCGAGGCCCTCCCCCCTCATCGTTTCGGAAACTATTGGAAATCCGGGGTGTTTGTCAATGGAATTGCGAGTAGACCGCGTTCGTTGACGATCCGGCCGCAAACATGATACGTCCTGCGTGCCGGGAGCGCTGTGTCCTCCGGGCCACAGGAGGGCAGGGTGGGCCGGGAATCCAGGGATGCGGACGCCGCCGTCCGGAGGCTTCCGGACGCGTTGGTCGACCAGATCGCGGCTGGCGAGGTCGTCGAGCGTCCGGCCTCGGTGGTCAAGGAACTGGTCGAGAACGCGATCGACGCAGGCGCCGACCGCATCCGGGTCGAGGTGCGCGGGGGCGGCGCCCAACTCGTGGCGGTGACCGACGACGGCCGTGGGATGACGCCCGACGACGCACGGCTGGCCCTCCAGCGCCACGCCACCAGCAAGCTTCGCGGGATCGCGGACCTGAGCGACATCCGCAGCTTCGGCTTCCGGGGCGAGGCACTCCCCGCGATCGCGTCGGTCTCGCGGTTCCGGCTCCGGACCCGCGCGCGCGGTGCCGCGGAAGGGTTCGAGATCCGCATCGAGAACGGCGAAGCCGTGGCAGCGCGACCCGCCGCCGGCCCGGAGGGGACGCGGGTCGAAGTGGCGCAGCTCTTCGGCGCGATCCCGGCCCGGCGCAAGTTCCTCAAGAAGGACGCGACCGAATGGGGACACGTTTCGGATTGGCTTTCGCGCGCCGCGCTGGCGCTGCCGGGCGTGCACTTCGACGTGATCCGGGACGACAAGCCGGCGTTGGCCTGGCCCGCCACCAGAGACCCGCTGGTTCGGATCGCGGCGGTCCTGGGCGAACGCGAGGCCGCGGCGCTGCTGCACGCGCGGCGCGATCACGGCGATCTCGCGCTCGAGGCGTTCGTCTCGGCCCCGGACACGCATCGGGCCACCGGCACCGGGATCCATCTGTTCGTCAACGCGCGGCCGGTGCGCGACAAGACGATGCGCCACGCGCTGCTCCAGGTGATGCGCGACGTCCTTCCGCGCGGCCGCTTTCCGACCGCGCTGCTCTTCCTCGACGTCGCCGGGGGCGGGGTCGACGTAAACGTGCACCCGGCCAAGTGGGAGGTCCGCTTCGCGGACGCGCAGGCCGTCCACCGGCTGGTGGCGACCGGGGTCCGCGACGCGATCCATCACGAGCGCTGGATCGGGGGTGCGGAGACGCCGGCCGCGGACCGCGCGGCAGCGCCCGCGTGGAGCCACGCCACGGCGCCGCGCGGCGCGGTGCAGCCCGGAAGCGTCGGCGAGACGCACACGGACTGGCTCTTCGCCAGCGCCGGCGGCGATGTCCCGCAACCGGTCGAACCCGGCGGACCGGCCGGGGAGGGCGCGCGCCCGTTCCGCTTCGGCGACCTGCGCGGACTCGGCCAACTCCTCGGCACCTACCTGCTGACCGAGGACAAGCATGGCCTGGTGCTCGTGGACCAGCACGCGGCACACGAGCGCGTGCTCTATGAACGCATGCGCGCGCGCTGGCTCGCCGGCGATTCTGCGCGCCAGTCCCTGCTCGTCCCGATCACGCTGGAGTTGGACGCCGCGGGCCGTGCGGCCCTGCTCGACGCACCGGAACTGCTGGGGCGGCTAGGCTTCGAGGTCGAGCCGTTCGACGGCGCCACCGTCGCGATCCGGGCCGTCCCCGAACTGCTCGCCGAACGGGACCCCGCCGGGCTGGTCCGCGGACTCGCCGAGGAACTCCACGAGGGCGGAGGCGCGACCGAAGCGCTCCGGGCCAGGACCCGGATCCTGGATTCGGCGGACCACCTGTTCGCGACGATGGCCTGTCACGCGGCCCGTCGCGCCGGCGAGGTCCTCGTGGAGGCCGAGCAGCGCGCGCTGCTCGACGCCCTCGACGCGATTCCGTGGGCACCGACCTGTCCGCACGGCCGCCCAGTCGCGGTACGCATGTCGCTGGGAGAGATCGAGCGCCGCTTCGGGCGGTCCTGAGCCGGCCCGCGATGCGCGCGAGCGGCGCTCTGGCCGCCCCCGGCTAAGGTCTGCCGCCATGTCCGAGCCCGCCCCCCAACCCCTGCCGCGCATCGTCGTCGTTGCCGGTCCCACGGCCTCGGGGAAGACCGGGCACGCGCTCGCGTGGGCCGAGGCGATGGACGGCGAGATCGTGAACGCGGACTCGCAGCAGGTCTATCGCCACATGGACATCGGAACGGCCAAGCCGAGCGCGGCGGAACGCGCGCGGGTGCCGCACCACCTGCTCGACATCGTGCTTCCCGACGACGCCTACAACGCCGGACGTTATGCCACGGACGCCTCGGCGGCCGTCTCTGCGATCCTGGCGCGGGGCCGGGCCCCGTTCGTCGTGGGCGGAACCGGGCTCTACCTGCGCGCATTGCTCGAAGGGCTGAGCGCCCCGGTCGGCCGCGACCCCGAGCGGAGGACGGCGCTCGAGGCCCTGGACGAGGCCGCGAGACGGGAAGGCGACCCGGAACGGCTGCACCGGTACCTCGCGAAGCTCGACCCGGCTTCGGCCCGGCGGCTGCACCCGAACGACACCGTGCGCCTGATCCGGGCGATCGAGATCAGCGAGGCCACCGGCCAGCCTGCCTCCGAGCTGCGCCACGAGGGGCCGGCGCCGCGCCGCTACGAGGCGCTGATCCTGGTGCTGGACCCGGGCCGCGAGGCCCTGAACGAACGCATCGACCGGCGCTGCGAAGCGATGGTCGAGCGCGGTCTGCTGCAGGAGGTTCGCGATCTGCGGGAACGCGGATACGGACCCGAGCTCGCGTCCATGCGCGCGATCGGCTACCGGCACATGCAACCCGTCATCGAGGGTCGCGAGATCCTGGCCAACGTCGTCGAGCAGATGAAGCACGACACGCGTCAGTTCGCGCGCCGGCAACGCACCTGGTTCCGCGCAGTCCCGGATGCCATCTGGACGCATCCCGCCACCGGTGCGGCGGCTGCCCGCGAGGCGATCGAACGCTTCCTCGGGGCCGCGTCGTGAGTGCGCCGCTCCCGATCGTGGCCATCGTCGGGCGTCCCAACGTCGGGAAGTCCACGCTGTTCAACCGCTTCGCCGGCCACAAGCGCGCGCTCGTCGAGGACCAGCCCGGGGTCACCCGTGACCGGATCGCCGAGGAGGTCGAGGTCGAGGGCCGGCGCGTCCTGTTGGTCGATACGGCCGGGCTCGATCCGGCAGCCGACTCCGCGATCGCGAGCGCGGTGCAGGACCAGGTCCGCGAGGCCATCGCCGGTGCGGACGCGATCCTGTTCGTGGTGGACGGCCAGGCCGGACTACTGCCCCAGGAACAGGAGCTGGCGGCGGAACTCCGCAAATCGACGCGGCCCGTCCTGGTCGCGGTCAACAAGATCGATGCGCCGGTCCACGCCGGGCGCACCCTCGACTTCCATGCGCTGGGCCTCGGACCCATCCGCGCCGTCTCGGGCGAGCACGGGAGCGGGGCCTGGGATGCGCTCGAGGAACTGGTGGCCGCGCTGCCGGCCGGGTCCGCGCCGGGCGGCGAGGCCGACGGAGCCCTGCGCGTCGCGATCGTGGGACGCCCGAACGTGGGCAAGAGTTCGCTGCTCAACCGTCTGGCGGGCGCAGAACGCGTGGTCGTCTCCGACGTCCCCGGCACGACGCGGGATGCCATCGACGTCCAGCTCGAAGTCGACGGGCATCGCCATGTCTTCGTCGATACCGCGGGGCTGCGCCGCGCCGGGCGACGCGACCGTCACGTCGAACGCGGCAGCGCGCTGATGACGGTGCGCGCGATCGAGCGCGCCGAGGTCGCGCTGGTGCTGATGGACGCGGGAGAGGGCATCACCGACCAGGACCTGCGGGTGCTCTCGCTCGTCCGCGAGCGGGGTTGCGCGTGCGCCCTCGTCGTCAACAAATGGGACGTCGTAGAGAAGCGCGACGATCCGGGCGACATCCGCTTCCTGGACGACGCGATCGAGCGCCGCCTGCGACCGATGTCGGACACTCCGGTCATCCGGATCTCGGCGCTCACGGGCCGCGGTCTCGGGCGGGTGTTGCCGCTCGCGCGCCGGCTCGGTGCGGCCGCGCGCATCCGCATCCCGACCTCGGCACTCAACCGCTGGCTGACGGACTGCGTCGAGCGCCACGAACCCGCGATGGCCTCGAAGGGGGTCCGCAAGCGGCCGATCAAGTTCTTCTACGCCACGCAGACCGAGGCCACGCCGCCGACCTTCCTGCTCTTCTGCACCGATCCGAAGGCCATCCAGGCCCACTACCGTCGCTTCCTCGAGAACCGCCTGCGGGAGACCTTCGATCTCGCGGGCGTGCCGGTGCGGCTGCGGCTGCGGCGCCGCAGCGAAGACCGGCACGAGTAGGGCGCGGCGGATACACTCTGCGCCCGTTTTCCGGTGCCGCGCGCGATGCGCCGGTACGCATGCGAGGAGGCCCCGTGGCCCGCACCCAACACGACGCCGCCACCGAGACCCTCCACGAGATCGACGGCTTCTTCGACCGCATCGCCAACTGGGCCGCGGCCAACCAACCCGTCGCGTGGGGCCTGCTCGCGGGGATCCTGGGCGTGACCCTGATCGTGTCCGTCGTCGGAGTCGTGCGGGACTCGAGCCGCAAGGCGGCGTCCGAAGCCGTGGGCGAGGCACAGACCGACTACCTCGAGGCGATGGGCGCCAACAGCTTCGTGGCCAGCTTCGCGGAGCCCGCGAATCCGGAGACCGCCCGCGCCACGCGCGAGGAATACGCCGCTCGGCTCGCTGCGGCGGCGGACGCCCACGCGGGAACGGCCCCGGCCGCGGCCGGCCGCATCGAGGAAGCCGGGATCCTGGGAGAACTCGGCGACGAGGAGGGCGCGATCGCGGCCCTCCGGACCGCGGTCGAAGAGGCCCCGGCCGGCTCTGCGCTCCAGGGCGTGGCACTGGTCGACCTGGCGGTCCGGTTGGAGGAGACGTCGCCGGCCGACGCCTCCCGGGCGTACGAACGCGCCGGCCGGATCGACGACTTCCCGGGTGCCCCGGCCGCGCTGGCACACGCAGCCCGCACGGCATTGGATGCGGGCGAGACCGCGCGCGCGCTGGCGCTCTTCGACGAGATCGAGTCCGCCGCGGACGACGGCGGAAACGGCATCACGGCGCCGCCGTTCATTGCAGCGCGCCTGCGCGAAGCGCGTGCGGCCGCGGCCGCCGCGCCGCCCGCAGCAGCGGCGGCGCCCACGCCGCCGGAGTAGAGCCGCGCGCGAGACGTCCCCACGAGCGGCGGCGTCTGGCGCGAGAGTCCCGGCTCCGCGGACGAGGCGGTCGCGCGTCGGCCCCCTCGGTTCATCTCGGCTCCGGCACTCATTTCACAATGTCCGATAAGATAGATTATGTAAACTAGAGAATCGCCCGCGCCCGAACCGGTCGCCCTCGTTCACCCGTTCGTCGCCCGGCCCGGCCGCCGGGAGATGCGGCGCAGGTTTCCTGCGTCGGCTATCCCGAGGCGGTGCGCGGCATCTGTGGCGCATAGACACCGCCCGCCGTTGCGGCAGCGCTCGCGCGGAGAGCAGATAGGAGCCCCGCATGCGAATCGCCATCCTCTCGCGGGGCCCGCAGCTCTACAGCACGCGGCGGTTGAAGGAAGCGGCGGAGATGCGGGGCCACGAAGCGCGCGTCCTGAACCCCCTTCCTGCTCCATCGAGGTCGCGCACGGCTCGCCCCGGCTCTACTACAAGAACAAGAAACTCTCGCGCTTCGACGCGGTGATCCCGCGCATCGGCGCCTCGATCACGTCGTTCGGGACCGCGGTCGTACGCCAGTTCGAACAGATGGGCACGTTCTGCATCAATCCGTCGCACGCCATCTCGGTCTCGCGCGACAAGCTCCGCGCCCTCCAGGTCCTGAGCCGCCATGCGATCGGGATCCCGACCACCCTGTTCGTGCGCCATGTGTCCGAGATCCTGCCCGGCATCAAGCGCATGGGCGGCCCCCCGGTGGTCGTCAAGCTGATGGAGGGAACCCAGGGCATCGGCGTCATCCTGGCGGACTCCACCAACGTTGCGGAAGCCATCATCGAGACCCTCGCAGGTCCGGCCAAGATGAGCGTTCTCCTGCAATCCTTCATCGCCGAGAGTCGCGGTAAGGACATCCGCGCGTTGGTGGTCGGCGGAAACGTGGTCGCCGCGATGCGGCGCACCGCTGGGGGCGATGACTTCCGGAGCAACATCCACCGGGGCGGATCGGCCGAGGTCGTGGAACTGAGCGAGGAGTACGCCCGCGTCGCCGTGCACGCGGCCCAGATCATGGGCCTCCGCGTCGCCGGCGTGGACCTCCTCGAAGGCGCGGACGGACCGGTCTTGATGGAGGTCAATTCGTCCCCGGGGCTCGAGGGCATCGAGGCGGCGACCGGCGTCGACGTGGCGGGCGAGATCATCCGACACATCGAGGACCAGGTGCTGTTCCCCGAGATCGACCTGCGCCAACGGCTGACGCTCCAGAGCGGATACGGCGTGATCGAGGTGCCCGTGGACGAGCGATCCGATCTCTGCGGAAAGACGATTCGCGACACCCACCTTCGCGATCGGGACGTCCTCATCCTGACGATCCAACGCGGCAGCGTGACGATCCCGAACCCGCGCGTCGACCGTGAGATCCTCGCCGGCGACGTGCTCCTCTGCTTCGGCAAGTCCCTCACGCTCAAGAGCCTTGCGCCGCCGCCGCTCGAGTCCGCCCGAAAGCAGCGAAAGCGGCGGCGGAGCGCGACCAGCCCCGAATCGCCGACATCGGAGAGCGAGATCGGATGATCCGGCAAGCGCCTTCGGAGCCCATCGTGATCGGATGGACCGAGTTCGTCGCCTTGCCCGAGTGGGGCGTGCGGCAGCTCCGCGCCAAGATCGACACCGGGGCCCGGACGAGCGCCCTGCACGTCGAGAACATCGAGGAGCTGCCCCGCAACCAAGTGCGCTTCGACGTGGTCCTCCATCGGAAGAACCGGAACCGGCGGATCCACGTGAAGGCGAAGGTGTCGCGCCGGGGCCGGGTCCGGTCCAGTACCGGTCAGCAGACCCAGCGGCTGTTCGTCGAGACCACGCTGTCCCTCGGGCCGATCCAACGGCGCATCGAGATCAGCCTCGTCGACCGCGGGAAGATGATCCATCGCATGCTGCTCGGCCGCGAAGCGCTCCAGGGTCCGTTCCTGATCGACGTGGACCGCCGCATGGTGCTCGACCAGAAGAGAAAGAAGAAGAAGACCCGGCGGAAGAAGGAAGCGGGGCGCGCATGAGCGGCGAAGCGATCGAGTTTGCCGATTCCACGATCCCGGCCGGGAAGCGGGCAAGGGTCGAGATTCCCGTCGGTCGCCGGATCAGTGGTGCCGAGGTCGCCCTTCCGGTCGAGGTCGTGCACGGGAAGATGCCGGGGCCCCGCCTCTTCGTCTGCGCGGCCGTACACGGTGACGAGATCAACGGCGTCGAGATCATCCGCCGGGTCCTGCGGCGCCGGCTGTTGCCCGATCTCCGCGGAACCCTGATCGCGGTCCCGGTCGTCAACCTGTTCGGCTTCATCGGGCTCTCCCGCTACCTCCCCGACCGTCGCGACCTGAACCGTTCCTTTCCGGGCTCCGCGAGCGGGTCGCTCGCCGCGCGGCTCGCGCACACCTTCGTGCGCGAAGTCGTCGAGAAGTCGACGCACGGCATCGACCTCCACACCGCCGCCGTCCATCGCTCCAACCTCCCGCAGATCCGCGCGTGCCTGGACGACGAGGAGACGGACCGACTCGCGCGCGCATTCGGCGTGCCGGTCCTGATCGACGCCAACGTCCGCGACGGATCGCTGCGACAGTGCGTGTTCGAGCGGCAGATCCCGATGTTGCTCTACGAAGGCGGCGAAGCGCTCCGCTTCGACGAGTCCGCGATCCGCGCGGGAGTACGCGGCGTGCTCTCGACGATGCGCGCGCTTGGAATGCTCCCCGGTGGCATGGTGTCCGCCAGCACGGCCGAACCCTTCGTCGCGCGGTCGAGCTACTGGTTTCGCGCGCCCATCTCCGGGATCCTGCGCGCGCGGCGGAGCCTCGGCGCCCACATCGAGGCCGGGCAGAAACTCGGTACGATCGCGGACCCCCTCGGCGCGGACGAGTGCGTCCTCCGGGCCGAGAAGCCCGGAATCGTGATCGGGAGAACCGAACTGCCGCTGGTGAACGAGGGAGACGCCCTCTTCCATGTCGCCACGTTCGCGCGCCCTGCGGACGTCTCCGCATCGCTCGAGGACTTCCACGAAGAACTCGGAGACCTCAGCTGAGACGACCGCCGGATCCCGCCCGGAGCATCCGCGGCACGTGCGGTGCCATCACGAATTTCCGTCAGTCCCGCCGCGCAGCTTGTCGGCCGCCTCCGCGTCGATGCTTCGCAGGTGCAGGTCGCGCTGCGGAAACGGGATCTCGATTCCCGCGCGCTCGAGTTCGTCGTAGACGTCGGACGCGACCTTGCTGGCGAGCACGAGATAGGTCGGTAATCGCGCGCCCAGAAGCGGAGTTCGAAATCGAGCGAGCTGTCGCCGAAGCCGCGGAACAACAAGAGCGGCGCCGGCTTGGCCAGGATCCCTTCGGTCCGGTCCAGCACGGCGCGGAGCACCGGAATCACCTCCGACGGGTGGTTGCCGTAGGCGACGCCCACCGGAACCTCGACACGCCGGTGCTTGTTCGAGAGCGTCCAGTTCACGAGCTGTTCCGACAGCAGGCTTCCGTTCGGGATGATGACCTCGGCGCCCTGGAACGTCAGGACCGTGCTCGCGCGGATCCCGATCCGCTGCACCTCTCCGAGCAGCCCGCCCATCTCGATCGTGTCGCCGGCCTGGATCGGCCGCTCGTAGAGCAGGATCAGGCCCGAAACGAAGTTGTTGACCACCGTCTGGAGTCCGAATCCGATCTCGACGCCGAAGGCACCGGCGAGCAGCGCGAAGCGCGAGAGGTCGATCCCGGCGGCACCGACCGCAATGAAGAAACCTCCGAGGAGGATCACGTAGTGGGCCGTCGTCGAGACGGCATTCCCGACGCCTCGCCGGAGGGAGACGTACGGATAGACCCCTTCCTCGAGCACGATGCGAATCACCCGCGAGACCAGGAACGCGAGTCCCACCGTCAACGGGAATGCGAGCACGCTCCACAGGGACAACGAGATCGTTCCGATCGCAACCTCGGAAAACAGCACGCGCTCGACGGCCGACAACGCAATGTCGCGGACCGCGAACCCGTCGAGCGTCCCGAGGACCCAGAAGACCAGCGCCAGCGTCGCGAATCCCCTGCGACCCCACACGGCCAGCAGATCGAGATGACGCCCGATGACGGCCAGTTCGCGGATGCGTCCGCTTCCCTGCGCGATCACCGTGAGCTGGGTCCCGATCTCGTAGGCGGCGTACACCACCAGTGCGAGGTAGAGGCTCTGCAACATCCCCGGCCCGATCAGTCAGG
>Ga0114931_10002008_pt1 | contig 25934 bp, 17 predicted proteins | sample 2SBtaG_FD_89579 | JGI IMG/M metagenome (GOLD analysis project Ga0114931, IMG submission 89579) | Deep subsurface microbial communities from Kolumbo volcano to uncover new lineages of life (NeLLi) - 2SBTROV14_V59a metaG | ecosystem: Environmental > Aquatic > Marine > Volcanic | place: Kolumbo... | reverse complement strand
CCCGTGGCGCGGGCGGCCGCCAGTGACGCGGACTCGAACAGCACGTCGGTGACTGCGGCGCCTTGGCACACCGCAGCCCCTGCGCGCTGCGCGTTTTCGAGCAGCATGGCATCGAAGTCCGCGCGCACCACCTGCCAGGTCTGGGAGCGCTCGCTGGGATCGATCTCACGGAAGTAAAACGGTGCCGATGCCCGGCCGCTGGCGGAGATGAACTGCACGCTGTGCTTGGGTACGAAGGCGCTCGCGCGCAATGCGTCGAGCATGCCCAGCCGTGCGAGCACGTCGTGGGTTCCGGGAATCAACGACTCGCCGATCGAAAAGCGCGGGAAGTTCTCGCGCTCGAGCACCAACACCGAGCGACCGGCGCGCGCCAGCAGCGTGGCCACGGTCGAGCCCGCGGGGCCCGCGCCGATGACCACCACGTCGTAGCGGCGATGCGCTGGCGGCCCGGCGGTTTCGAGCGCGCGGTGGCTGGGTTCGTCGATCGGCACGGTCTCGAGGGTCGCTGGCGATAGTGTCATGGATGTTGTGTCGAGAGGATTCGGGGTCCGCGGGGCTGTGCGACCGGCGGCGCGAGCTTATCCCAGTGGCAGGGGCGGTAGAGCGCCGGCGCGAATTGGCCCGAGGGCGATTCCTCGCGTCGGCTCTCGGCGAGTCGTCAGCCGGTGATCAAAAGCGAAAATCGATCCCCGCTTGCAGGTTGAAGCCGTCGGCAGGCAGCACGGCCAAGGGGGAGAGGGCGCGTTGTTCATAGTCCTCGCCGGTCATGTTCTTCAGATGCAGGCGGGCCGTCCACACGCCACCCCGGGAGTAGGTGAGAGTGGCGTCCGCGGTGAGGTAGCTGTCGACCCGGAATCGGTTGTCCTCGTCGGTAAACCTGCTCGAGACGTAGCGCAGGCCACCGCCGACCGCCAGCCCGCTTGCGAAGTGCATCCCGAGCCAGCCGTCGGCGACGCTTTCGGGAACCCAGGCTGGCCGGTTGCCGGAGAAGTCGAAGAAGTCGAGCTGGAAGGTGAAGGGATTCAATACCGCTTCGGTGAAGCGAACCAGCTCGGCATCGGTGTAGGCATAGGCCAGGCGCCAGTGCAGTCCACGATCTCCGCGACCGGTGATTTCGAGCTCGAAGCCATCCGAGCGCTGATCGCCAAGTTGGGCCAGAAAGCCGGTGTTGTCGGCGATCGCGATGTTCTCCTTGTCGATACGGTAGAGGGCGAAATCGGCGCTCACCCGGCCATCCGCGAACAATGCTTTGACCCCCAGCTCCACTTGCCGGCCCTCTTCGGGCTTCCTCTGTTCGCGGACCACGGTCACCGACGGCGGGTCGAAGGACTCGCCGTAGTTGGCATAAAGACTCAGTCGCTGGTTGGGCGCGACCACCAGGCCAACGAGTGGCGACAAGCGGTCCTCGGAGAAGGAGACACCCGAGCGCGCATCATCGATATCGATCTGGTCGAAGCGCAGGCCCAGGGTCAGCTTGACCCGGGGTCCGAGGCTGAGGGTGTCGGTGACGTACGGCGCGATGACATCGATGGTGGTGTCGGCGGTCGCGCCGAGGCCGAGAAACGTGGACGTCGCGGGATCGAAGGTTTCGACCGGATCGAAGAGCGAGATCAGCGGCACGGAGAACAGGCCGAAATCGAAGTCATCCTGGAACCGCTCGAGTTCGAGGCCGGCCACGATCTGATGCTGGATAGGACCTTGCGCGCCACGGTCCAGGAAGGCCTCGAAGCGCTCACCGAAGAAATCCTGGTCATCATCCAGGCGGTTGAGCGCTCGGCCGACCACGGCGCCGAGAAACGGAATCTCGAAGGCACCGTTGACAATGGTGCCGGCACCCTTTTGGTCGAGACTGTTCCACCATAGCTTGTTACGCACCACCAGACGCGGGGAGAGCAGGCTCTCGACGTCGATGTGCAGGCGCAGGTTGTCGCGATCATTGCCATCGGCAGGGGTTTGGAAGCTACGGCTGCGCCCAATATCGGGGATACCACCATTGAACAGAGGAATGCCGCCATCGCTTTGAACATCGGCGCTCTCGACCTCGAGGTGCAAATCGAGGCGGGTGCTGTCGGTGAGCTGCTGGCGGTAGGAAGGGTTGGCCGCCCAGATGGTGGCATCGCGGCCATCGCGATAGGAGTCCGTATCGCTGCCGACGGCATTGAATCGAAAGGCGCCGCGCGCGCCGACCGGTGCCTCGATATCCGCCGTGCCGTAGAGCGTGTTATGGCTGCCCGCGAGCAGCTCGAAGCGAGCCAGCCGGTTGCCGGTAGGGCGTTTGCGTACCAGGTTCACGGCGCCGGCGAGCGCGCTGCCGCCATAGAGAAAGCCGGTCGGGCCGCGCACCACCTCGACGCGTTCGAGGTTGTAGGTCTGGTACAGGCTGACCTCGGGCTCGAGCGTGCCATCGGTGAGTACGGCCACCGACGAAAGGGATTCGAAACCACGCAAGAAAAACACCTCGGTAGCGCCGCCGAAACGACTGACCGTGACGCCAGGGACGTTCTCGAGAGCTTGGCCGAGCAGGCGGGCGTCTTGCTCCTCGAGCGTGCGCTCGGAAAACGCGCTGACGGACATCGGCGTTTGGTGTCGCGGCGTGGCGATCTTGGTGGCCGTGGTGGCACGCTCGGCCAGCCATGGATCGTCATCCGCCAAGCGTTCCTCGACCACCAGCTCTTCGGAGATGGTGATCGAAGGCTTCTCAGCGTCCGGCGTAGCGTCCTCCGCCTGGGCCGGCTCCGCCTCTTGCGCGGCCAGCGGCAAGGCGAACCAGATCGCGAGCAGCGCCAGGCAGGCCATACGCAAGAATCGGCTCGGTTGGCTGATGGCGAACTTGTGTCGAATCCGGCTCATGGTGGTCACGTGTGATGATTCCTCGAGGGCGGTGCGCACGATCGGCGCGGGGGTGGCGTCGGTAGCTCGTGAATGAAACCCGACCTCGCCGCCGGTGGTAGGTCCCGGCGGTTGTCGCTGGCCAGGGGATGTGCACAGTGCGCTAGCCGGCCGAGACCTTCAGGCAGAGCATCTCTTTTTCATTGCGAATGAAAAGTCGTCCGCCGTACAGGGTCGGCACGGTCCAGTGCTTGCCTTCCATGGGTTGGGCGCGGGCTAGCTCGCGGTAGCCCTCGGGGGTCGCCTCCGCAAGTGCGAGAAGACCGCCATCGCCGAGGATCACCAGCTTGCCGTCCGCCCATAGCAGCGAGCCATGGCCGAAGCCGCGGGTGGCCCAGCGCTCTTCTCCGGTCGCGGCATCCAAACACTTGAGGATCTTGTTGTCAAACCCGTAGATGAACCCTCGGTGCAAGACCGACGAGCTGAATTGATTCTTCATGCCACGGTTCGACCACACGCGTTGTACGCGCAGCTTGCCGCCCGCATCCTCGCCGCTCGCAACGATGCGGAACAGCGCGGCGCCGGTGTCGTAGCCGGTCGAGACGAAGAGCCGATCCGGCGGCACGAAGATCGGCGTCGCCGCATTGACATCGTAGGAGGTCTTCCAGGGCTCGCTCCACAGCATCGTGCCCTTGGCTGGATCGAGCCCCAGCAGCCGGCTGCCCGACAGCACCACAATCTGGCGCCGGCCCGCCACCTCGATCGCCAGCGGTTGGCTATAGCCCGCGGACTCGTTGCCGGTTTGCCACAGCAGGCTGCCGTCCGCGGGATCGAGGGCGACTACCTCATGGCCGGGACCACCGCTGTTGTGAATCAAACGTCCGTCGATCAGCGCGAGTTGCGCGGCAACACCCCAGGTCGGCACACGCGCTCCGAAGGCCTGCTTGGCATCCACCCGCCAGCGCTCCTTGCCGCTGCGCGCGTCGGCAGCGACGATGGTGCCCAAGGCACCGACGGCGTAGACCGTGCCCCCGTCGAGGATCGGCGTCGCCCGCGGACCGCTTCCGAAGCGGTCCGCGCGCTCCGCCCCCAGCGTCAGCCGCCACAGCAGGCTGCCGTCCGCGGCAGAGAAAGCACCCAGATGCTCCTTGCCGCTCGTGCCATAGAGGGTGTAGATGCGACCGCCGACGGCCGACAGGCCGGAGAAGCCGCTGCCCAGGGGCACGCGCCAAATCACCGCCGGCCCGGCGTCCCCCCAGGCGGTGACACCGGTCTCGGTCGAGATGCCGTCGGCGCTGGGACCACGATACTGCGGCCAGTCCGCCGGTTGCGTGGCTGCCAGGGTAGCGATGGCAGCGACCAGGTGGACCGCGGCTGCGGTTGCGAGGACACGTGCAAGGATCGATCGACGCATGGTATGGGCTCCTTTTGCCCGGGCGCAAGGCCCGCGCGCAGCGCTCAGGTGTAGCGGCTGGTGCGGTACCGCTCGGCGTAAAACGATGGCAACAGGTGGTCGACTTGCAACAGGCCCTGACGCGTGAGGCGAACCTCCGGCGCGTCGATTTCCAGCATGCCAGCGTTCGCCAACGCTGCGAAGGTTTGGCCGTAGCGGTCGAGCACATCGACCGCGAACTTCTGTGCGAAGTAGCGTGCATCCACCCGCCCGAGCTTGAGCTGCAAGATCAGCTCGCGGGTGAGACGCTCCGCTTTGTCGGTGCGAAAGGCGCGCCCGATGCTCAGCGCGCCGCGCGCCAGTGGTGCCAGGTAGCCATCCCAATCAGCCTGATTCTGAAAATGAACACCGGACAGATGGCCGAAGGAGGCAACACCCGTTCCCAACAGGTCGGCACCGTGCCAAAGGGCGTCGCGGTAGCGAAAGTTTCCGTCACCGTCACCGTCGAGCGCGCGTTTCTTGACCAGCGTGTAGGCGCTCGAAACCACGTAGCCGGCGGCGCTCAGGGTCTCGACCGCGTAGTCGTGCATCGCCCGCTTGGTCTGCCAATCCGCGACCGGCGAACGGCCGCCGTCGAGGATGTCCTTGGAATACACGGTGTTATATGGCAGCTCCATCTGGTAGATGGTCACGCTGTCCGGGTCGACCTCGACGGTGCGAGCCACGGTCTGGCGCCAGGTCTCCCAACACTCGCCGACCATGCCGGCGATCAGGTCGATGTTGAGCTGAGCGAAGCCGGCCGCGCGAATCCAGGGCAAGCAGCGATCGATTTCCTTGCTCTCGTGGGCACGCCCGTTGGTACGCAGTACTCGATCGTCAAAATGCTCGACGCCCAGCGACAGGCGTGTAACGCCGATGCCGCGAATCGCCGCCACCTTGGCCTCGGTGAGCGTCCCGGGTTCACATTCGAAGGTGATTTCCTTGACCGTGTTCCACGCGAAGACGCGTTGGATACGAGCCACCAAGGCTTCGAGGTGTTTGACCGCGATATACGAAGGCGTACCGCCGCCGAAGTACACGAAGTCCAGCGGCCGTCCAGCAAAGGCTGCCTTCTCGCCATAGAGCTCGATCTCGTGAGCCAGGGCCTCGAGGTAGGTTTGAATCTGCTCGGCATTGCGATCGGTATACACCCGGAAGTAGCAGAACTTGCACCGCTTGCGACAAAAGGGAATATGCATGTACAGGCCGAGCGGTGGGGAAGCTTCGTTCCAAGGGGTGTCGAGCGCTTGCTCGAACGCCGTGATGTGATCGCGGTCCCAGGCCGAGAAGGGCGGATAATTCGACACAAAGACGCTGCCCACAGCCGTGCCCTTGACCGGCTCGATGGCCGGCGAGGGCCCGCGTCCCTTGGTTTCGGGCGCGCCGGATGGATCTGCGCTCATGGTGTTTCTCCTTCTTGGGAGGCCGGTGCCCGAAAGACGAACAAGGCTCCATCAACATTGCCGATTGCCAGCAGATCCTCGGTGACCGCGGGCGATGCGGCGAAGCCAGCGCCCGTGTCGAAGGACCAGAGCTCATGCCCGTCCTCCAGGTCGAGGATGAAGATCGTACCGGCGCGGTCAGCGGCCACCACCTGCTGGCCAGCGACCACCGGCGAGCTGTCGATGCGGGCGCGCCGGGCATGGCTCCAAACCTCGCTGCCATCTTGTGCGCGCAGTGCATGCAGCCGTTTGTCGCGACCGCCGATGATCACCAATCCTCGGGCCAACGCTGGCGAGCTGGCGAAGGGGAAGGCCCGCTCGGGCCGGAAGCTCCAGGCGATGGCGCCACGTAGGGTGTCGACCGCCAGCACCGAATCTTCCATCGTGCCGAAGTAGGCCCGACCCTTTTCGAGCGCCGGGCTCGAGCTCACATAGCCGCCGAACTCGATCGCCTGCTCGACCCTGCCGGTGGCCAGGTCTACCGTGCGCAAGGTGCCATCGCAGCCGCTGGAGTAGACCTTGCCGTCCGCGATCGCCGGCGTGCCGTGGACATAGCCCTGGGTCTCGACCTTCCACAGCAAGCTGCCGTCTTGGGGACGGAGGGCATAGAGGGCACTGTCATAGCTGCCGAACACCAGGCGGTCGCCCTCGAAGTTGGGCGAGCTGGTGATGCTCGCCTCCGCGGCAAAGCGCCAGCGCCCGGTGCCGGTCGCCTTGTCGACCGCGTGCAGGACGCCAAACTCGTCTCCCACATAGACCGTGTCCTGGGTGACCAGCGGTGACGACTTGATCTCGTCCTTGCATGCGTAGCGCCAACGCTGGTTCCCGCTTTCGCGGTCGAAGGCGTAGAGATATCCGTCGAGTCCCCCGACGTAAACGGCAAGCTCATCGATCGCTGCGGTGGACTCGATGCCCTCAGGCACCTTCCCGGTCCAGACCAGGGTCAAGGGCAGATCGAGGGCTGCGGGCAGCGACGCGGTCTGCGCACCACCGCCGCGAAACTGATGCCAGCCGGATGCCGGCACGGCGGGCGAAGCGGCAAGCGTTGCCGAGGAGGCTACCGGCACGGCGGGCGTCGTGGCGGCAGACTGCGCCTGCGCGAGTCGGCCGTCGGTGGCCAGCAGCAGCCAGATCAGCGCTGCGGTGGTCGCTGGCGGTCGGCTCATGACATCGTCTCCGGCTCGAGCGCCGTCCGGTAGAGACGGCGCAACGAAGCGACATCTGTGGTCCGCGGGTTAAAGCGTGCGGTCCACTGCCCCGCGGCTTCTCGGGCCAGGGTGTCGAGACGGTCGGCGGCGACGCCCAGGCTGCTGAGTCCAGCCGGCAGTCCGGACCGCCGGGCGAGCGCCGTGATCCGGGTGGCCAACCGCTCACTGGCCGAGGGACCGTCGCCGTTGAGGCCGGCCGAGCGCACCAGCTCGCGGTACAGCGCCTCGCTCGCGCCATCGCGGGCGGCGGCGTTGAAGCGCACCACGTGCGGCAGCATGAGCGTGACCGCAACGCCGTGGGCGATCCCGAAATGGGCGGTGAGTGGATTGGCGCAGGCATGGGCGGCGCCCAGCATCGAGGCCTCGATGGCAGCGCCGGCGAGATGTGCGCCGAGCAGCATGTCGCCGGCCGCCTGCGGCTCGTCGCGCCGGTCGAGGAAGCGTTCGAAGGCGCCCTCGAGACGGCGGAAGGCCTCGCCGGCCGCCATGTGCGAAACGGGGTTCCGGCGGCGGGTAACGAAGCTCTCGACAGCGTGCGAAATGGCATCGAGCCCCGAGACCGCAGCCACCCGCAGCGGCAGGCTGGCAAGCACCAGGGGGTCGAGCAGGACCGCCCGAAAGCGTGCCTGGGGATCACCGCAGGCCATCTTCACGTGGTCGTCGACACGTGCCAGGAGGGCGAAACTCTGGGCATCGGAGCCGGTGCCAGCGGTGGTCGGCACGCCGATCGAAGGCAGTAGAATGCCGCGGGCCTTGCCAAAGCCGCGGTAGTCCTCGATTCGGCCGCCGCCTGCGAGCAGAAAGTTCACACCTTTCGTGCAGTCCATGGCGCTGCCGCCGCCGAGAGCGACCAAGATATCGACCTCGGCTGCGCGCGCCGCTGCCAGCCCGCCATCGACGTGTGCGCTGGTCGGGTTTTCGGCCACCGCGTCGTAGATCGTGGCTTCGAGCCCCGCCGCTTCGAGCGTCTGGCGCGCGCGCTCGGCATGTCCGGCAGCCACCAGTCCGGGGTCCGTGACCACCAGCGCGCGGTGGCCACCGAGGGCTCCTGCCACCGTGCCCAGCTTGCCGAGAACGCCCGCGCCGAAATGTAGGTCGATGCCACCGACCGTGGCCTGCCATCCATCGCGGGCGGCATCGGCATTGGGATCGTAGCGAGCGTCCGGGTTCATGCGCGGTAGGCGACGCTTCAAGCGCCCGCCGGGGCGCGCTTGAAGGCACGCTGCTGGAAGAGGTGGTCGAAGAGGTTGCCCTCGTGCGGCTGGTCCCACGAGATCTGATACGTGGGGATCGCACCCAGGTTGAGGCGATCGATATGCGGACAGGCCAGGAGACTCGATTCGAGATCGGCCGCGCCGAGGGCGGAGGCCACCAGCGTCGGTCCGATGGACGCCAGCAGCGCCTGTGGGTCTGCGATCTCGACCACCGCAACGAAGGGGAAGCCAAGCTCGGTGGCGGCCAGCGGATGTCGCGGGTCGGTGCAGCGGATCACCGTCGGGCGCAAGAAGGTGCAGCCATTAATCTGCGCCACACGCCCCTCCGGATACCAGCGGGCGGTGATGTCCGCAGCGCCCGGAATCGTGAGCTGCTGGTCGATCAGCTCGCTGATCGCGTGCGCCATGCGAGGCTGCGCGAAGGCCGCGAGCGCGGCCTGCGGATCATCGAGCGGCCGCGGCTCGATCGCTGCCAAGCGCTCGGCCAGGGCTTCGGCGATCGCGTCGCCGTCCGCGGTGGTCCAGACGCTTGAGGCATTGATGCACGAACGACCGCCGTTGGCCGCCACGGAGCCGACCATCAGCGCGAGGTGATCGCGCCAACCCTCGGCTGCGCGCCCGAGCAGCAGCACCTTGGAGCCGCCCGGACCGTGCACCTGGACCTTGCCGCTGCCGTGCCAGGCGCGGACCGTCCGCGCGTCGCCGAAAAACAGCGAACGCCCGGTGCGCAGCAGCACCTCGGTGGCGCCGCTGTGGTCGGATGGGTAGATGCTGAAGGCCTGGGGCGGGCAACCCGCCGCGATCAAGGCCTGGGCGATGCGCCAAGGTGTCCACGGCTCGGTGGATCCAGGTTTGAGCGCCAGTGGGGTCTTGAGCGCAATCGCCGGCAACCACAACGCGTGCACGCCCGGCGAGTTGTTGGGCAAGACGGCGCCCAAGGCGTCGCTCTGGCGCAGGTAAGAGAGCGTGCGTCCGTGCTGTTCGCCGCAGCCGTGGTCGAGCACGCGCAGATCGAGGCCGCGGGTGAGGCCATCGAGCACCGAGGTCATGTTCTCGAGGTTGGAAACAATCTTTCCCGCGTTGGCACGCCCCATGGCCACGGGCATGCCGGTGGTGGCCGCGAGCTGTGCCAGGTAGTCCTCGAGATCCTGGCTGTCGTCACCCAGCGGCAGGCGGCTATGGGCGAAGTGATGCGCGGCATCGCGGCACGCAGCGAGCAGCTCGGCGACGGTGAAGCCTTCGAGCAGCCGGCGGTGTTCACCCATGCCGGCGAGGTCGCGCGCGATCATCCCTGCCGCCGCTTGGCTGACCTCGACCACCGGCGCGCCGCTGCGCACATCGGTCAAGGTCTGCGTGCGCAGGCTGCGGTGCGGCCTGCCCGCGCGCAGCAGCGGCAACCGGAGCATCAATAGACCCCTACCGCCACTTGCTGGGCAAAGCTCGAGAACAGCCGAAGGTTGGACACGCCATCGCACGGAAACTCGGCGCAAGGTGCCGCCCGCTCACCCTCGTCGCGCTCGAGGAAGCGGGGCATGAAGAACTCCCGGGTCAAGGTAGTGAGAATCACGCGTCCGGTCTCGCCATACGCGACCAGCCGGTCAGGATCATCCGGGTCGACGATCTCGAACACTGCCCGCGGTACCGGTGGGTAGTAGGTGATGGTGTAGTCCGGATGCGCGGGGTCGAAGCGGGGCGAGGCTGCCAGACCCATCAGCGTATTGCCGTACACCGGCCGGAAGTCGACGCCGGGCACCAGCTCCTCGCGCGCAAAGCGGTGGAACTCCGCATTCATCTCGGTTCCGCCGCAGAAGATGCCGGTGATTCCGAGCCGTGGCAAGGACACGCATTCGCACAGCGCTTCGAGCAGCTTGGGGGTGGTGAAGATGCAGCGCACCGAGTCATGGGCGCGCAAGATCTTGAGCGCCTGCTCGGTGATGTGGGCTTTGTAGGCATCGAGCTCTTGCCAGCGCTGGGCCTTGACCAGCTTGGTCACCCAACGTGGGTCGAGATCGACGTGAAAGGCGATGCCGCCGCGATGTTGTGCCAGATGCTCGATCGCCAGGCGCAAACGTCGTGGACCGGTCGGACCGAGCATCAACCAATCGCTGCCCGGCGCAAAGGTGTGGTCCGAAAGTGTGTCGCCGAATTGTTCGTAGTCGAGCTCGAAATCGCGGATGTTGATCCGGCTCTTGGGCAGCCCGGTGGTGCCGCCGGTCTCGAAGACATAGATCGGCTCACCGGCCAGACCCCGCGGAAGCCAGCGACGCACGGGGCCGCCACGCAGCCAGGCGTCTTGAAACGCGGGGAAGCGCTTCAGGTCCTCGAAGCCTCGGACATCGGCGATCGGATCGAAGTCGAAGCTGGCGGCCTTTTCCAGCCAGAACGGGCAGCCGGTGGCCGGCTCGAAGTGCCAGGCAACGATCTCGCGCACATGGGCGTCGAGCTGGTCCCGGGTCTCGGCCAGCCTGGTTGCCAGCTCGGCATTCAAGCGCTCGGCGCTCGCTGTGGGCATGTGCCTAGTGTCCGGCCGCGGCCTTCGCGGGTGGCGCCTTGGCCGCGATGCCATTCTCGAGCGCCCACAGGCGATTGCGCGCCAGGATGTAGAGCACGCCGTCCTTGGCCACCGGCGTGGTGTAGACCGAAGCACCCATGTTGATCTCGCCGATCACCTCCAACTTCTTTCCCTCGCGCAAGATGGCAACGTCGCCGTCCTCGTCGCCGAGATAGACCTTGCCGTCGGCAACGAAGGCCGAGCCCCAGATCGCGGCGAAAGCGTCGTAGGTCCAGAAATGCTCGCCGGTCTTGGCGTCGAGCGCGTAGAGGAAGCCGGAGAGATCCGAGATGTAGACGATACCGTTGTGGATGGCGGCGGTGGAGATGGTGCGGTTGAAGTCCTCGCCGTCACGGTGCCAGACCACGGCCTTGGCGGTGATCTCCCCATTCGCGTCGGGCGTCACCGTCGGATCGATGGCCCAGAAGTGACCGGGCGCTTCGCCGTGCTCAGGATCCTGTCCGACGCCGATATAGATCAGACCGTCATGGTAGACCGCGGTCGAGATGACGTTGTTGCGGGTTCCCGCGCCGCCCAACTGCCACACCGAATCCTTGGGATTGCAATCGAACTTCCAGTTGATCTTGCCGGTCTTCGGCGCGAAGCTGTAGAGGAAGCCGTCGCCGCCGGGAAACAGGAGCTGGCCCTTGCCCCCGATCACCGCATAGGTGGGGTTGGTCCAGGTACCGTGCAGGATCGATTCGCCCGGTGCCGCGCTCTCCCACACCAACTCGCCGGTGTTCTTGTCAAGGGCGATGAAGCTGGGTGCCAGCGGCGACGGAACGTTGACATGGCCCTCATCGACGCCATTGCCGGTCGAGGCGTAGACCAAATCACCGACCACCAGCGGTGAGCTGACCGCCAGGTTGTGCGGGAACGCATCGAGTTCGGCCATCATGTCGAAGGACCAGACCACGTCGCCTGCCGACTGCCCCTGGTACTTTTCATCGCGCACCGGACCGGCGTTGCCATCGGCCAGACCACCGACATCTGCGGCGACGATGTGTGCTTGGTTGGAGGTGTAGTAGAGCCGATCGTCGTCGACGAAAGGTGTCGAGCACACGCCCTGCAAGGGCCAGTCGTGCAACTTCGACTCTGCCAGCTTGTCGTGCACCATCTGCCACAGAAAGTGACCGTCGGACGCATCGAAAGCCATCACCACGCCCTTGTCGCCCGTGATCGCCGGATCGCGCTTGCCCTCGTTGTTGGTACCGACGAAAACCCGGCCGTCGAGCACCACCGGCCCAGCATAGGCTTGTGAACCGACCGACGCGGACCACTTGATGTTGTGACCCGATTTGGGATCCCAGGTGCTGGGCAGGTTTTTCTCCGCCGACACCATGTTGCGCTCAGGGGTGTTGCCGAACATGGCCTGCTCGGCGGCGAATGCCACACCGGCGCTGAGCACTGCTATCAGGGCGAGGACCGCACAGACGCGGCGGACGCTTGGGATTCGATCGTGCATCGGTTCAACCACCTAATCGTTCTTGGTGACCTTGACGTTGTCGAAGAATGACGGCACCGGCGCGTAGGAATACAGACCGGGGCTGCCCTTGCGGATGGGAATCGGATCTCGCACCGTGATCGTCCAGCCCGCGGGCTCGCTGTCGCCACGTTTCCATACCTTGCCGCGAATCACGGCCTGCTCGCTGCCGCCCTCGGTCTCGATGTCGACGCGCAGCTTGGCGGTGTACCAGACGCCCATCTCCCAGGCAAAGGGCACCTGCTCGGCCATGCGCCGGGCGCCCCAAGAGCGCACTTGCACGCGCTGGTGCGCGCCCTGGACGTCGAGGTAGTAGCCGCTGTTGATCAGACCGACGTCGGTGTAGCGACGGCCTTTCTTACCACCCAGGATGTCAGCCTGAATGGTGTAGCTGGACATGTCGGCGGGGCCGATGTAGTAAAAGCCCCGCGGCGCGCCGCGGGCGGCCTTGGGCTGCATCAGCACCTTGTTGCCTTCGATTTCCTGGACATTGGCGCCTTTGAAGCCGGGCTGCCAGTGGCGCGGGCGCTTGCCGACCGCTACATGCTCGAAGTCTTCACTCCACGGCAGGGGCCCGGCAACCAAGACCCGGGCGTGGGCCGTGAGCTCCCCGGCCGTTGCGCTCACCCCACCCACACGCACCGAGGTCGGGACCTCGAAATGAGCTTCACCGTCTGCCGCCATGGTACCGATCGGTCCCTTGAGGCTCCAGGTCACGTGGCTGGGCGGGCTCACCTCCCGACCCTGGGCGTCGAAGGCGCGGACGTGGTAATGGACGCTGGTACCGCTCCAGGCCGCGACCTCCGCGGGGACCACTTCGAGCAGCGTTGGCGTTCCCGCGACCGTCGTGGGTGCCAGGTTCGGCAACACGGCGGTCTTGCGGAAGGGGCGGGTACGGTCGCCCAGACAGTAGATACCTTCCTCGGTGGTGAAGTAGACGCGGTCATAGGCGATCGCCGGAGACCCATAGATCTCGGCATGTCGCCCGCTGGGCATGGTCACGTGCTCTCGGTCGAGCTCTTTGACGCCCTCGGCGCTCGGCTCGATGATCGCCACGCGACCGTTGACCTCGGTCAAGTAGAGCTTGCCGTCGGCCCAGGCGGGGGAGGATTTGCCCACCGTGCCGTAGTCGTACACCCAGAGCTGTTTCCCGGTCGCGGCATCGAAGGCATGGAGGTTGGCCGAGTTGTCGGCCAGGTACAGGCGGCCATCATGGACCAGCGGCGAGGGGAAGCCGAATCCGGCCGGGCCGAAGCGCCACTTTTCATGGCTGGCCGTGACGTCGCCGCTGCCTGTTGCGTCGATCGCTACCAGTCGGCCCTGGGTTCCTTCATCGATGTTCTCCTCGCTGTGAGAGGCAAAAACGGTGTTGCCGTCCACCGCCACCGAGGCGTTGAGCCCGCGCTTGGAGAGGTGGAACTTCCACACCGACTGGCCGCTGCGCGCGTCGATGGCGTGGACCCAGCCGTCGGTGTTGCCACCGATCATCAGCCGGCGACCGCCGATGACGGCGATCACCGGCGTCGACTCGGTGTTCAGATCGCCAGCCGGCGGCCCAGCCACATTGGAGATCCAAAGGACCTCACCGCTCTTTTTGTCGAGTGCCAGATAGCGATGGCGGGGCGGGGTCATCGGCCCCCATCCGGAGTTGATGATGCCGATGATCACCCGGTTCTCGTCGACGATCGGCGTCTGCGTGCGACCACCGTAGCCGGAAAGGCGACCGAAGGTCTCGCCCGTCGACCACTGCCAAACGGTCCGGCCGTCGCGGTCGAGCGCGGTGAGTAGACCATCGACGGTGTTGGCGATCACATAACCCGTCTCGGTGTCGGCGGCCAGGTTGGCCCACCCGACGCGGTTCCATGGCACATCGGTCTGGTGCACGGTGTAGCGCCGCTCCCACAAGCGCTGGCCACTTTCCGCGTTCCAGCAGGCGACGATCTCCTGGCGCAGCTTGTCTTCGCCCACGCGGCCGATGGCACAGACCCGACCATCGACCACCACCGGCGTCGAGCGCCCGACAAAGTCGTCGCGCCACAGCAGGTTGTCGCCGTTTACGGACCACGAGGCAACGGTCTTAGCGCCCAATACGACGCCGGTTTGCTGCGGGCCGCGCCAGTGCGTCCACTGGCCATGGGCTGCCGCGGTGGTGGCGATCACGAGGAAGGCAGAGAGTGCGAGAAGCCGTGTCGAAGGTTGTGCCATGGGTGTTTTCATCGCTCGGTAGGTCCGGGGTCGAGATCCTCTCAGAAGAAGGCGGCGAATGCCGCGTGCCGTCATCCTACGGCCGGATGATTTCCGGTGCAAGAAGAGGTCGTGAACCGCTCTGCACGGAGCTCGGAACCAGACTGGCAGCCCGATTCGCCGTGCCCGTGTCGCGCGTTCGGGCGGCAGGCTACCAGGTGGCCGGCATGGGCCCAATGCGCGACGGGTAAAGCGCCTGTAAAAGCGCCGGGCCTCGATCCATCGGATCTCACTTCCGGTAGGCTGAGGCGTCCCATCGGGGCAGGACCTGTCTGCCTTGGGACACGGATCCCGAGCGGGGACTCTTCACGGCACGAGCAGAAACGCGATGGAGCCAGAACCCGACACGGTGAGCGCCAGAGACGCGTCATCCCCCCGTCCAAAGGTGTCTGGCACCGGTCCAAAGGTGTCTGGCACCGGCGCCACCACCTGGCACGATGTGCTCATCCGTTGGCGTTGGCCGGTTACCATCTTGCTGATCGTGACGCTGGTGCTGGGCGCTGGGTTCGCGGTCTACCGCCTGAGCCTCCAGCGGGCGGGTGACGCGGCTCGGGCTGCCGCCAGCGTTGCTGCACGTATGGCAGATGCCGCCCGAAACTTAATGCACGGGGATGTGACCGAGCGCTTTGTCGCTGCCATTCCCGAGATCGAGGGCGCTGGCGCGGGGCGCTTGGAGCTTGTCAGCGCGCAGGCGGTCGAGACCTTCACGCGCACGGACCAACGGCGGATCCTCTGGGACAAGATCGACCTCGGAACCTCGGTCAGCGAGATCCGAGTACCGGTAACCTACCGTTACCATCTGCGCCTCGACGGACCCTGGCGAGTCGAGATCGAGAGTGGTGTCGCCGTGGTTCATGCCCCCGCCATGCGGCCCAGCCTGCCGGTCGCCATCCACACCGGCGGCATGGAGAAGCGATTTGACGATGGCTGGCTGCGTTTCGATGGTGCCGACCAACTTGAGGCGCTCGAGCGCACGGTCACCACGCGCCTCGACACACTGGCTTCTGACCCGCGACATCTCGGCTTGGTGCGTGACGAAGCGCGCCGCACAGTCGCCGCGTTTGTCCGCGGCTGGTTGCTGCGCGAGGACCAGTGGGGCCCGGAACGGGTGCGCGCGATCAAGGTCCTCTTCGCGGATGAGACCCTCGATCCACTCGAGATCGGTGCCAGCCTGGTGCTGCGTCAGCGGCCGGCAGCGCCTATGCCACCAGGCGCTGGATCAACCACCCCAGGCCGGCCGCGGCGATGACGCCGGCCGCCGGGCGAGCGATCACGCGTCGGTACCAGCGCTTCTTGCGCCACACGCCAAGCAGGAAGAAGGCCGATGCCAGCACGCTCAACTGGCCGAGTTCGACGCCGGCATTGAAGGCCAGCAGTGCCGGCAAAAGCGCATGGCGCGGCAAGCCGAGCGTGGTGAGCACGCCTGCGAAGCCGAGGCCGTGAAGCAGGCCGAAGGCGAAGACCACGACCGCGCGCCACTGCAACTGTCGCTGGCGCGCAGGCAGCAAATCATCGATCGCCACCCAGGCGATGGACAGCGCGATCAAGGGTTCCACCACCGCCGGTGACAAGCGGAGCACACCCAGACTCGCGAGCGCCAGGATCAGGGTGTGGGCGAGGGTGAAAGCGCTGACTTGAAGCAGCAGCGGCCGCCAACCAGCGGCAAAGAAAAACAACCCGAGAACGAAGAGCACGTGGTCGAAGCCGCGCGGCAGGATGTGCTCGAAGCCCAAGCGCAGGTAGTGCGCGAGCACCGTTGCAAGCGCTGGTGGCATAGCCCCGGCGTCGGCGCCTGGCGCCAGCCGCAAGGGTGTCGAGGTGGCGCCGCGTTCGAGCATCTCGCGCGCGACGACCAGCGGTTCAGCGCGCGCGTCACGGGTGTCGAGCACAGTGAGATGCACCGGCGGGAACGCGCGCGATGCCGTGAAGGTGATCGTGTCCGCAGCCGCCGGCAGGGTCCCGGAGAGCTGCGCCCGGGTACCCAGGAAGCTCGGCGGCGCATCGTGCGCTGGTGGCAGGCCGCGGTCGGGGAAACGCACGGTGAGCGCCACTTGGACATCGTCGGCGCGCAGCCTGATCCGCCGCACCAACATGCGACGAAGCGCCAGCACCCGCTCCTCGAGTGCCTGGGCCGTCAGTCCCTCGAGCGCAGCCACGGCCGCGCGTGCCGGGATTTCGGGTCCCCCGCCAAGGGCCAGCGCATCGAGGTCCAGGGTGAGGTCGATGCGCACCCTGCCGTTTTCTCCGAGCAGCAGCCGGGTGTCGGTGATGCGCAGGTCATGGGCGCCGAGCGTGGCGGGCAAGCTGCAAACGAGCATGGCGACGCCAAGAGCGATCCAGCGAGATCCTCGACGCCGGTCGCTGGTGCGCCAGCCTTGGACCTTCCCGCCCAGAACCGTGAATCGCAGGGGAGCGAGACAAACGGAAGCGAGCCGCAGGAGATTGGGACTCATGGCGCGCCGCTCATCGACCGCAGGTGCTCGGAGTGGGCACGGATCACCGCCTGAACCAGGGCTCCCGGTGTCGGCTCACGGGCCACCGCCGGGCGAACACCGCGACGGCGGAGTGCCTCCGCCGTGGTGCGACCGATGGCCGCCGCTCGCAGTTGCGGTCGCCGCTGGGGCCAATCGTCCCCCAGCAACTCGATGAAATGCCGGACGATGCTCGGGCTGGTGAAGGTCACCCAGCCGAGTGGCCGACGGGCGAAAATCTTCCGCGCCTGGGCTTCGGCGTCTGCGGGCAGGATCTTGGCATAGGCGACAACCGCCTGAACCTCAGCGCCGGCTGCGCGCAGCCCGTGGGCAAGCTGCGGTCGCGCATCGGCCGCCAGCGGCAGCAGAATGCGCTGGCCCCGCACGTCACGGGTCAACGCGTCGACCAGGCCGCCAGCGTCGCGGCGCACGGCCTCGCGCGCCACCGTGCCGCCGGCCGCCCGCACCGCTGCTGCGGTCGCGGGGCCGATCACCGCGATCGGCGGCACGCGGCGATGTTCGCAGGCGGGAAGCACCGCCGCCACCGCGTTCGGGGAGCTGAAGATCAAGCGATCAAAGTCTTCGATCGATGCCAGCGCGGTGTTGAGCGGTGCCGGATCCGCGGGCGGTACCACGGCCAGCAGCGGCAAGCATGCCACCTCGGCACCGGCGGCGGCGAAAGCCTCGACCAAGGACCCGGCCTGGTCGGCAGGGCGGGTGATCACCACCCGCGTACCGGCCAGCGGTGGATCAGGCTCCGGCCTCATCGCGGGCGGCTCCTCGGCGGTCGTTCATCCGGGGTGGCTCATCTGGGGTGGCTCATCGGAGGGACGCGAGCAGCGGGCCGACCCCGTCGGCCTCGAGCGCCTTCAAGCAAGCGGCGGCAGCGGCGGCGGGTTCGTGCGCTTGGCCACGGCCCGTGGCACGGCGCCTGCCATCTTCCGAGACCAGCACAGCGCGCAGCCGCAGCAGGCCGTTGGTGGTGGTTTCGGCCAGCGCACCGAGCGGCAACGTGCAGTCGCCGCCGAGCGCGGCCACGATGCGCCTTTCGGCCTCGGCCGCGCGCGCGGTCGCCGGGTGATCGAGAGCGCGCACAAAGGGCTCCGCCCGAGAGCCAGCCCGCACCTCGAGGGCGAGGATGCCCTGGCCGGGAGCTGGCACCATGTGCTCGGGATCCAGGGCGTGTGCCGGCAGCCCATCGAGCAAGCCGAGGCGCGCCAGGCCCGCCGCAGCGAGCACCACCGCGCCATGCCCATTCTCGCGCCAGCGTCTCAGCCGGGTGTCGACATTGCCCCGGATCGGGCGCACCTCGAGATCGCTCCGTCGGGCCAGGAGCTGACCCCGCCGACGCAAGCTGCCGGTGAGCACGCTGGCGCCAGCCGCCAGGGCGGCGATCGGGTCGCCCTCTGCGGCCGCTGGGCCTTGGCGTGGCGCAAGGTCGGCGACCAACACGTCGCGCGGATCGACGCGCCGCGGGAAGGCAGCCACCATCAGCCCCTGCGGCAGGGTCACCGGCAGATCCTTGAGGCTGTGCACCGCCAAGTCCAGCTCGCCGCTCGCCAGTCCGGCTTCGAGCTCCGCGGTAAACAATCCTTTGCCACCCAGCGCAGCCAGCTCACCAAGCTCTCGGTCGCCGCGGGTCTCGATCTCCACCAGCTCGACCCGCAGGCCGAGATGCAGTTTTTCCAATCGCTTCGCCACCTGCCCGGATTGGGCCAAGGCGAGACCGCTGCGGCGGGTTCCGAGGCGCAGGCAGGTCATCGACCCCTCCGCTCGAGATCTTCGAGGCCAAACATGCGCCGTACCAACGCGCGGTCGGGCAGTGGATCGCCGGTGGCACCGCGTAGAAAACGACGTGGATGGTGTAACAACTTGCGCACCAGCGAGTCTGTCGCTCGCTCGACCTGGGCGAACGACTGCGGATCGAGCTGTCGGCGCAGGCGTTCGAGTTCGTGCCGGCGCAGATTCTCGGCATGCCTCGCCAACTGATCGAGCAACGGTTGCGCAGCCAGGCCCGAGAGCCAGCGTTCGAAGCGCATCACCTCTTCCTCGATCAGTCGTTGGGCCTGCTGAAGATCGGCGCGCCGGCGCTTGAGGTTGCGCTCGATCAGCGCTTCGAGGGTGTCGATATCTTGCAGGAAGACGTTGGCGATCTGGCCGACGGCCGGATCGATGTTGCGCGGCACGCCGAGGTCGACGGCGAGCAACGCCCGCCCGCGCCGCTCTGCCATGGCGGCTGCCACCGCGGGGGCCAGCAGCACGGGCTCAAGGGCTGCGGTCGATGCCACCACCACATCAGCGCGGCTGAGCGCTCGATCACGATCTGCGTAGGGCACGATCTCCGCAGCCGGAAGCTGCGCGCGAAGCTGCTCGGCGCGGCGGCGACCACGGTTGGTGATCAGCAGTCGGCCGGCACCACGCTCGAGCAGGCTGCGTGCGGCCAGGCGGGCGGTCTCACCGGCACCGATGATCAGCACGCAGGTATCTTCGAGCCGCGAGAAAATGCTCCGTGCCAGCTCCACCACCGCATAGCCGAACGACACCGCACCGCTGCTGATGGCCGTCTCGCGCCGCACCCGGCCACCGGTGGTGATCGCATGCTGCAGAAGATTGGCGAGCACCGGCCCACTCCAGCCATTCTCCTCGGCCCGCGCAGCCGCCTTCTTGACCTGGCCCAGGATCTCGGGCTCGCCGAGCACCATCGACTCGAGACCGCTGGCCACGCGCAGCGCATGGCGGGCCACATCGGTGCCCCGGAACACGAAGCAGCGGCCGTCAACGTCGATCTCGGAAGAGCGTGCCTTGAAGGTGGTCTCGAATGCCGGCGTCAAGGCATCGCCATCGCCGGTCGCTCGCAAGTAGAGCTCGGTACGGTTGCAGGTCGAGAGCACGGCGGCCTCGACAATCTCCGCGCGCCGACGCAGGTGGGTGATCAACTCGGCCTGTTGCTCGGGGCTGTAGGACAGCTTCTCGCGCAGCTCGAGTGGCGCGCTGCGGTGGTCGACACCGAGCGCCAAGAGGCTTCCTGCCTGGGTCTCGATGGTGGAACTCGCCATGCCGGATTCGGGGGTCACGGGTCCTGGTCCTGCTGCTTCAGAGGTTCAGGTGCTGGCGGCGGCTAGCGAAAGCCGTGCAGTCTGCTCAAGAAAAGATTGACTGCCAGCAATGAAAAAAGCAGTGCTGCGAAGCCAGCCAGGCTGGCCCAAGCGATCGGGCGACCACGCAGGCGCCCGCTCGCGCGAAGAGCGAGAACCACCCCGTAAAACGCCAACGTGGCCAGCGTGATGAGGACCTTGGGGTCGCTCTGCCAGCCTTGCGGGAAGAAGCGCTCGGCCCACACCGCACCGGAAGCCACCGCGCCAGCGAGGGCAGCAAAGCCGCAGCCGAGCGCGCCGGCCATCATGCGGTCGAGTACCTCGAGCGGTGGCAGGGTTCCGAAGAAGGTGGAAAAGCTGGCATTCTTGAGGTCATGGTAAACACGTAAGAACAGAAATCCATAGCAGGCCGCAACAACAAAACCCGCATAGCCGATCAGAGCCAGCGATACGTGAACTGCGAACAGCGGGCTCTCGAAGCGCTCGAAGTGCGGCGGCGCAGTGGAGCGCAGAAGCGCCGCAAGCAACTCAAACAAAAGCGCCACGGACAGCAACCACACGCCGGTGGCGCGCGATCGCCCGTAGCCTTCGACCAGGAGATACACCAAGGCCACGGCGAACGCCAGGGCGGACACCGCCTGGGAGACGGTGGCCGCCGGAAACTGCTGCCAGCGCAAGGTGAGCAGCGTCAGATAGGCCAGATGCCCTGCCAGCGCGAGCAGCACCAGCGGCCGCGACCCCCGCCGCGCGGCTGCGTGGTCGGCAAAAAAGCTCAGCCCATAGGCACCCACCGCCCCCAGATACAGGAGCGGGAGCAGCGCGTTGATGATCCAGAGAGTGGTATCCACGGATGCGGCTTCGCGTGGGCGCCCGGCGCGGGCGGCTCAAGCCAGCACTCTACCATCACCTCGGCATCATCACCTCGGCCGTGGGCAACGATGTGCTAGCCTCCGCGCCTTCGCGCTGTTCGGGGAGGTCGCTTCGGGCCCCGCCATGCCAGCGCATGAGATCCGCATGGGACAGATCATTGTTCTCGGTCTGCAATGGGGTGACGAAGGCAAGGGCAAGATCGTCGATCTGCTATGTCCGGCCTTCGATGCCGTGGTCCGCTATCAAGGTGGCAACAATGCCGGCCACACAGTGCGCTTCGGTGAGGCGCATTTCGCGCTGCACCTGGTGCCATCGGGAATTCTCCGTCCGTCGGTGACCGGGGTGCTCGGCAGTGGCATGGTCATCGCCCCCGATGCCCTGCTCGAAGAGATCGAGGCACTCGAGGCACGCGGCGTCGACACCGCCGGCCGACTGCTGGTCTCGGAACGCGCCCACACCGTCTTGCCCACCCATCGTCTGCTCGACCAAGCGCGCGAGGAGGCTCGCGGCAGCGCCAAGATCGGCACCACGCTGCGTGGCATCGGCCCGGCCTACGAGATGAAGGCGGCCCGCTGCGGGGTGCGCATCGGCGACCTCGGCTCACAGCGTCTGCTCGATGTGCTGCGCCAGCAATACCAGCGCATCGCGGGTGAGATCACAGCAGCCGGCGCCCCGGCACCACCCAAGCCATCGTCGCTGGTGGCCACCTGCCGGGCCTGGGCCGAGGCGTTGGGCGATCGGATCTGCGATGCCACGGCGCTGCTTCATCGATGGGTCGCCGAGGGTCGGCAGATCCTCTTCGAGGGCGCCCAGGGCGCCATGCTCGACCTCGACCACGGGACCTATCCCTTTGTCACCAGCTCCAGCACCACGGCTGCTGGCGCCTGCGTCGGCGCGGGGATCGCCCCTTCTGCCATCGACGGGGTGATCGGCGTGGTCAAGGCATACACCACCCGCGTTGGCAGCGGCCCCTTTCCCACCGAACTCGGCGAGCAGGACCCCTTGCTCGCACACCTTCGCCAGCGGGGCAACGAGCTCGGCACCACCACCGGCCGGCCACGGCGTGTCGGCTGGCTCGACGCGGCCTTGCTGCGCCAAGCCTGCACGCTCAACGGCGTCAGTGCCTTGGCGGTGACCAAGCTCGATGTGCTCGACGAACTCGCGGAGCTGCGCATCGCGACCGGCTACCGCCTGGGTGATCGCGAATGCACGACGCTGCCTGCGGATGCCGCGGCCGCAGAGGCCGCCGAGCCGATCTACCAAGTCTTCCCGGGCTGGCAGCAAACCACCGCCGGCACGCTCTGCATCCGTGACCTGCCGAGTGAAGCCCGTGCCTACCTCGATGCGGTGGAGCGCCTGGCCGGTGTACCCATCGTGCTGCTTTCGACCGGACCGCGGCGCGAAGAAACCGTGCTCCTCCAACACGCGGTTTTACGCCGGCTGCTCGGCCACCGAGCACGGGATATCGCCGAGCGCTGAGCTGCGAAACGCCCTGCGTTCAAGCAGCAGCCCAAGCGCGCTCGTGGTCGCCCCGAGTCCCTGCACGATCGGCCTGGCCGATCGTGTTATGTGGCATTGCATCGGTGGTCGATCCTTTCCTTGCTCGCGTTCGTATCCTGGGTGTACGCTGCGCGCGCCTTCGAGGCAACCTAGCCCTGTCGTCCGGTCATACCCCCTATCGTTGGAGGCCCCGGTCCTCCAACCCTCTGAGAGCGTGGCGGGATCGGCACGTCTATTCACCCAACGCGGAGAGAGACTCACATGAACGGATCGAGGATCTTGAGGATTACGATCGCGCTGGCCTTGCTCGGCGCCGTGGCTGCCACGGCGCAAGGCTTTGGCGGCACCCTGACACCGACCGAGCGTCGTGCGCAGCTCGAGCCGGTGTACAACCAGTTGATGAAGGACCCCCAGTTCAAGGCCCTTCAGCATGCGCTCGAGACCAGCGGCCGGAGTGCTAGCGCGGTCAGTGCCTACCTGCGCTATCTGCCGATGTCACCGGTCGATCTGGTCGAGATCAGCATGTACAAGGGGCGCTATGAACACCTGATTCCGAGCTTCGTGCTGGACTGGCACGATCAATGGATTCGCCTGCATGCGACCAAGGCCCGCGCGCTGTATGGCGCGGACTACGTCGATGCGAAGATGGCCACGCCGGTCATCGACACCACCGCTTCGATCACCGGCCCGACGCTGCCCTTGACCTTCGCCAAGATGGCGACCGTCGGCACCAACCGCAACCCGGGCGCCACGCTGGCGATCAATCCTCGCGAATACCAGGGTGAGATCCAAGTGGCGGTCAACCCCAACAACGCGAATCAGATCGTCGCTGCAGCCAACACCTTCGACAATGCCGGCGGCCAGTGCGGCCCGTCCAATACGCAAGCGATCGTGTTCTCGGCCGATGGCGGTGTGACCTGGGGCTACACCTGCTCGCCGGATGACAGTGCCTACCCGGGCCTGACCTGCAACAACACGCTCTTTGGCTCGGATCCAGCCGTGTTTTGGAACACCAGCGGCGAGGTCTTCATCGAATATATGCTGCTATGTACCGCTGACGGCCAGAACATTCAGTACTCGATCGTGGTTGCCGGCTCGACCAACGGCGGTGCCACCTGGACCGGTCGCGGCATTGTGACCAACAGCTTCGCGACGATCAATCAGGTCGAGGATAAGGAATTTTTGGCAATTGACAACAATGCCACCAGCCCCTTCTTCGGTCGGATGTACAGTTGCTGGGATCGCGGCAACAACGAGCGTTTCGCGCGTTCGACCGACGGCGGTGCCACCTGGACCGAGGTCGACATCCCGGCCGCGCCAGGCGGCGGTTTCGACCTCGGCTGCGAGATCGAGGTGGAAGACAACGGCAACGTCCACGTGGTGTGGAACACCCTCACCTGCGGTGCCAACTGCACCAACGAACGCATGCACCACGTGCGCTCGACCAACGGCGGGCTGAGCTTCTCGACGCCGGTGCTGGTGCATGACTACAACCTGGCCGCGTTCTCAGGAGCCAACTGCCCGGATGCGCAGGACCAACGCTGCATTTCGAGCTTTGGCTCGGTGGGCATCGACAACTCGGGTGGTGCCTGCGACGGGACGCTCTATGCCACCTACACCGACTTCATCACGGGCGGCGTCAACAGCGCCGATGTCTTCGTGCGACGTTCGACCGACGGTGGCAACACCTGGAGCGCTGGCGTCAAGGTGAACGATGACAACCTGGCAAACCGGGCACAGTTTCAGCCTTTCCTGACCGTCGACCAGAGCAACGGCACACCGGTCGTCGCGTGGTTCGATGCACGCAACGATGCCGGCAACGACGCGGTCGACTACTTCGTCGCCCGTTCGACCGATTGCGGTGTCAGCTTCGAGCCCAACATCCAGGCCAGCCAAGCTTCGGGCGAGTTCAACAACAGCACGATCTCGTTCTCGAACGAGAACAGTGTGGACAACGCAGGCTTTAACGCCAACCAATACGGCGAGTATCTAGGCCTGGACGCGCGCGGCGGCAAGGCATACGTGACGTGGACCGATACCCGCCACTTCTTCCCGGGCTCGACGGCCAATGCGCAGAAGGAAAACATGGCCTTCGCCGTGGTCGACTTCGGTGCACCCGGTAACACGCCCCCGAGCGTGAGCATCAGCGCGCCGGCCAATGGCTCGAGCTTTGTCCAGGGTACTTCGGTGACCTTTACCGGCTCGGCCACGGACGTCGAGGACGGCAGCCTGTCAGCTAGCCTGGCGTGGAGCTCGTCGCTCGACGGCGCGATCGGCAGTGGTGCATCGTTCAGCACCTCGGCACTATCGGTCGGAACGCACACGATCACCGCTTCGGTGACCGATTCGGGTGGTGCCAACGGCTCGGCCGCGATCAGTGTCACGATCACCTCGTCCACTGGCGGTTGCACCGATTGCATCGACTGGAACACCACCGGAACGGTCTCGTACTCGAATCAGGATGTGAGTTCCAACGTCTTGGTGGAGGATGCTGGTGCCACCCTAAGGTTGCTCGACAACACCTGGCGGCGTACGACACAGACCTTTACGCTTACCGCGAACACCGTGCTCGAGTTCGACTTCCGCTCCGACGCCCAGGGTGAGATCCACGGGATCGGCTTCGATGAAGACGACACCTTGACCAACAACACGCGGATCTTCGAGCTCTTCGGAACCCAGAACTGGGGTACCGCCTTCCACGACTTCGACACCTATACCACGGGCAACCAAGGCACCTTCGTGACCTTCCAGATCCCGGTCGGTCAGTTCTACACCGGCTCCGGTTTCCGTCTGGTCCTAGTCAACGACAACGACGCGGGGAGCGGCAACAACAGTCGTTTCCGCAATGTGCGCGTGTTCGAGAACGCGCCGCCACCGCCACCGCCGCCGCCGCCGCCGGGCACTTGCACGGTCGACGACGACTTCCAAGGTGGCGCGGCCGGTTGGTCGAACGATGCTGCGTCGACTTGCAGCACGGGCGCCTACGTGCTCGGAACGCCAACCCAGCAGACCAGCACCGTGGTCACGCAGGTCGGCGGCGACCACACCACGGGGACGGGCAATGCCATCTTTACCGCCACCAACACCAGCGCGGGCAATGCGGACGTCGACGGCGGCAACTGCATCCTGAGCTCGCCGACCTGGAACGTCACCAACGCCTCGACCTTCTCGGTCTGGTACTTCCATGGCCAGCGGGATACAGGCGACGATGCTTCCGGTGACTTCTTCCGGTTGGAGATCTCGACCGATGGCGGCGCGACCTTCAGCTCGGTGGTCTCGATCGGCGATACGCGTACGGTCGCGGGCTGGACCAACGCCACGGCCCAGATCCCGGCCGGAGCGAGCGTCAAGCTGCGCCTCCAGGTTTCCGACGGCGCGGGCCCAGGAGACATCATCGAGGGCGGTATCGACGACCTGTCGATCTGCGACAACTAGCAGCGACACGCCAACCGGGGGCTACTGAGCCCCTATGAGGCGTCCCATCCAGCCCGGTTCGCGCAGACGCGGACCGGGCTGCTCTGCGTCCAGGATCGGGCCCCTGCCATTCGGCTGGCACTTTCCGGGGCAGCACTTTCCGGGGCAGCACTTTCCGGGG
>Ga0114931_10002007_pt1 | contig 25957 bp, 25 predicted proteins | sample 2SBtaG_FD_89579 | JGI IMG/M metagenome (GOLD analysis project Ga0114931, IMG submission 89579) | Deep subsurface microbial communities from Kolumbo volcano to uncover new lineages of life (NeLLi) - 2SBTROV14_V59a metaG | ecosystem: Environmental > Aquatic > Marine > Volcanic | place: Kolumbo... | reverse complement strand
GGCAGAATGCAAAAACCCCAGCCGATCCGGTACTCGCTAATTACAAGCGCTCGGCGCGCCACCTTGATCTCGTTTCCAAATCGAGAAAGGATGAATGTCGCTATCTTGATGTAATTCTCGATAGCCATGGGCGCGTGTATCAGAGTAGTACATTATGAGGCAGAATGGGAAAAGACGACAAGGAATGCAATTGTAAGAACGAAAAATATGGGAAGCCCCCAGCATATCGCATCTACTTTTCCGGGAACCAGATACCAGCCGTCTTTCTTTTCCTGAAGTCCTTGTTCGCGGAACCTCCTCAACTGTCCGAGTACGGTCTGTTCATGCCAGTCTGATTTGAAGCCGTCCAGCGCAACCGACGCACACCATGAAACAGCAATATTCACAACGCCTCCGATCACAACATACCAGGGCCAGGCGACATTGACCGGGTCAATGCCCGCAAAAGGAACGCCGTTTACAACACCGGCAAGTACTAGGAATCCCGCGACAACGCCGATTAACAATCCCTTTTCCGTCGTGTGTTTTGAAAAGAAGCCAAGGAAATACATCGCCAGTTTCGCGCCGACAAAATAGGAGCCCACTCTGGTCAACTGTTCCAGGATCGACCCACCGCTGTTGATGAAGGCAAACGCAATCGGGATCGCGGCCGCCCCCCAAATGATCGTGAAAATGCGTGACACCAGTAGATAATGTTCGGGCGTCCCGTCCTTTTTATAGAAGCGCTGGTAAAAGTCGCTGATTGAAGACGTTGCTAACGAATTAAATGCGGAGGAAAGGCTCGACATGGAAGCCGATAGAACTGCCGCGGCGAGAATGCCGAGGAGCCCAGGAAATGCGAGGGTTTGAGCGAAGGTGAGAATGATCGCGTTCGGTTGTTCAAAAGGCTTGCCTTCGAAGTGGACATATAAAAGAGCGCCGATAAAGAAGAATAGGAAGTAGATGAAGAACGCTGCGTAACCCATCATCAGATAGGATTTCTTAGCGTCGCCTATATTTTTTGCCGCCAGCGCGCGCTGCACCATCATCTGATTTGCGCCATAAACGGTAATGTGAAATAGCGTCATCGCAAATACACCGGCCCAAATGGTGGGTGCGACGGAAAAATCGAGGGACGTATTAATCGGGTTGAGTTTGCCGTTTGCGGCGAGCACGCCGAGTGCATCGGGCAAAGGCGATGTCGCGTCGAGGAGGCTCCATAGAATGATGCCGGCGCCTAGAAATAAAATTACCCCTTGCAAAACATCAGTCCAGATCACCGCATTCATACCGCCAAGCATGGTGTATGCGAGAACGACAACGGTCATCAATACTATACTGGCGCGCACATCTATTCCGGTAGCAAAGGTTATGACCACAGCTGTCGCGGTCAGGATGGAAGCAGAAGTGATCGTCTGGGTAATGAGGAAAAGCACTGAGATTACCGAACGGGAGGCGACGCCAAACCGTCTTTCGAGGTAATCATAGATTGAGGCGACGCCGCTATTGTAGAAAAATGGCAAAAATACTACGACCACGACGAATATCACCAGTGGGTAATTCACATGAATGGTGAGTGCGGCCATGCCGTCGCCATAGGCCCATGCGGGTCCGCCGAGAAAAGAAAGGGCGCTCACATAAGTTGCGATGACGGAAATGCCGATCGCCCACCACGGCGCCATGCGCGTGCCGAGTTGGTAGTCGGCCGCGGATTCAACCCGCCGACTGAAATAATAACCAAGGCCAAGATTACCGAGAAGATAAAGCGCGACGATTGTCCAGTTTAGAATTCCGAAATCCATTGTGTTCAATCCCTGCGCCTTTATCCCGGGTTGTCTGTCATGATTATCTGTAGGCGCTCTGTCGCGTGCGCTCGAGTACATCAAGGCCTTGCGCTTTTAGATAATGCAACATGTCGATATAGACCCAGTTTTCCGCGAGCTTGTCGCCCTCACGTCGATAAATATCGACAACGCGCATTGGCGCATGGACGTCGCTGGCGGGCAAACCGAGAAATCCACCCTTGTTACGGTTGTTCAAATTCGGCCAGCCGAAAAAACCGCAATAATTACCTTCCGCAATGCGCGCCACGTGACCGTTGAATGTCTTATCGGTCAGGTTATCGCGAAACGGGTATTGGTGTTGCACCTGATATCGCGAAATCGTCATGCTGGCGCCGATCCCGTAGGGACCGTACCAGATCATATCGTCCGCCCACGTTCTGGCGAGGAGTTCCGGCGGGCAACGATCTGCGTTATTGGTGTTCAGGGTCGAAAGGTCTTCGATCATCCGGTTCACGAGGGCGAGGGTTTTTTCGCTCTCGGTTGCGTCGCTTGTCTCAAACAACAGGCCATCATGGGTGCGTGGGCCTGGATAAACAAAAGGCGCGCCGGTCATTGGGGGCAAGGGGTAGACACCCGCCTGATGCATTATCGAGAGGATGTCGCAAAAGAACGCTGTCTGAGCGATCTTGCCGTCGCGAACTTCATGAAATTCGGCATAGCGCAGCATGGCGATCTTGCCAGTCGGTCGAATACCGAGCCAGTCATGGTCGAAAAGCCCCATGAAGTTGCCGACGTTAACGACCCAATAGGATGCCGAGCTTTCGCAATGATTCGCGCCGGCGAAAAAAATATCCATACGCCGTTGGCTGGCGGTGAAACTCTTGCGGAACGGCGCCCAGAAAACATCAACAGCGCTCTCTGCGTTTTCTTGCTCATGGAATGGGTGAACGCCGCGCCAGTGATAATCCGGGCTTGCATGGGCGCCGATCGCGCCGATCATGTCGCCCGGCGTTGCGGCGCAGTCGAATTGCGCAATTAGACTGCGAACAGTTTCCTTTGCTTCGTTCAATTCGCTCACAAATCGTCGCCTTCATGTTCGCCATTGCGCACCGGCATGGCGCGGGTGTCATTCTTTTCCCAGCCTTGGCCGTTAAACGCATCAACCCCAAGCTGACGCATTACATACGGAAAATCTACCATCACCCAATTGTCGACAATCTTGCCGTCCTGCACTTTCCAGAAATCCATATAACGGATTTCAACCCGCTTGCCGGTGGGCGCGATGCCCATAAATTCACCGGTATGGCGTGCTTCCTGGCGACCAAAAGCAGCCATCCATTCGCCCTCGGCGAGACGGGCTTCATCAATGCAGACCTTGTCAGAAAACGCCGCTTGAAATGGGCGTTGCCAATTGTCCTGAAACTCTTTCAATCCATGTTTCAGACCGCAGCCTGTATTGCCCATCCAGCGAAAATTCTCGGCGAAGAACCGGCCCATATCGTCAATGTCATGATCGTTTAGCCTATCAACCATGTTCTCAATGACGGCGCGCGTTTCCTCAGTTTGGGAAAGGTCATTGTCGGCGGTCAGCCGAGCCTGTGGCGGTCTATTTCCGGTCATTTCGTTTTTCATTGGCATACTTGTTTATGTTTTCCGGCAAAGCGGCGCGCACAATCGAGGTAGCGTAGTTGTACTTCGAATGCAATTCTTGCTTTGATCGGGATGTGGGTGGGGCATGTTTGCAACAATTTACACGATTTTTGACCATGTCCGCACGTTACAAGGTCCGATCTTTGGTTGCAGATCAACGATTCGGAAAAGGCCGAGGGGTTGGTATCTATCTGTAATTGCAGACATAAGTGCAGAAATGGTTGTGTGGCTGCGTATTTAACGGCGTCGCGGAGACGCAAATGCATGCGAAGTCAGAAAGTTGTTGTAGAACGCTTGCATTCGAAGTAGATAGGGTGAAGCAGATTCAGAATCATTTGCGTTCAACGAGGGAGGGGCTTCCATGCGCCAAGTGAAAAAAACACTGATATCCACATTGATGAGCGGGGCCGGGCTAGGCGCGCTTTCAATGCTCATGGCGCCAGCTGCAATGGCGCAGATCGATACAATCGTCGTTACTGCCGATAAGAAGGAGGAGAACGTTCAGGATGTTTCGCTTTCCATTCAGGCGTTTGACGAAGACGGCCTCAACAAGGCGGGCATCGACGACGTATCGCGTCTCGAATTTCTCGTCTCTGGCGTCAATTTCGCATTCGCCGGCAATGACGCCAAGATTAACGTCCGCGGCGCCAACTCCACCAATACTTTTGCCGACAATTCTTCAATCGTCGGCGTGTTTGTCGACGGCGTATACAAACTACGCGCGTCGCAACAAACGCGTTCATTCTTTGACGTTCAGCGCCTTGAATTTTTGAAGGGCCCGCAAGGCACGCTTTACGGGCGCAACACGTTCGCGGGCGCGATCAACCTGTATACAAACAAGCCGGATCTGGAGGAATATTCCGCAGGTCTGAGCGGCAGCTACGAGCGCTTCAACCGAACGCGATTTGAAGGATACGCCAATCTTCCGGTTTCAGAGACACTCGGTCTTCGCGTTGCGGCGTTTTACGATCGCAGCGACGGCTTTGTTGAGAATGACGCTGGGCACAATCTTGGCGCGCAAAATGACAAAGGCGTACGTGTGAGCGCGCTATGGGCGCCGTCGGATAGTGTGGATTTCCTATTGCGGTATCATAACATCCAGGAAGACGGCCATGAAGCAGGTTTGTTTGGATATACCCATCTTTGCCGCAATGTGACGCCCTCGGGGCACACCGATCCGTTTGGATCGGTGCAGGATTGCGCTAATCCCCAACCGGGATCAGGCGGTTTGCCAAACGCCAATGACATTGGGCCCTATCGCGTCAGCCAGGACTTCACGCCATCAGGCGATCTGACCGAGCAGGTGGTTTCGCTTGAAACGAATTTCGATCTCGGGCCGGTTTTGGCGAAATCGATTACGTCATATACGGATTTTGAAAATAATCTCGGATTCGATTTCGACTTCAGCCCGAATCCCTTTCAGGCGGGAGGCTTCAATGAAGAGGCGGAATCATTCACGCAAGAATTGCAGTTTAACTCCAACTATGACAGCCGACTGCAGTGGACCACGGGCGCTTACTACTCGCACGACGAAACAAACTTCAACTTCTTCATCTACAATCAGCGAGCAGCGGCGGCGCGCGGACCTGATCAACCGGTGCTTGATAACAACGGCAACCCTGTAGACGTCGATGGTGATGGCATGATCACCGGAGCAGACGTTTTGCCCGTTCTTGTTGGCACGCCTCTCGTCAATAACGACCAGGTCATCGGCGGTTTCTTTGCCGACAACCATCCGCTTGAGGTCGACTACTTCGGGATTTACGGGCAGTTCGAATTCTCCTTGACCGATTATGTTCGCGTTGTCGGCGGCGTTCGCTACAACAATGAAGACAAGCAACTCGTCGGCGGCGGTAGCAACTTTACCGGCGACACTGATGGTGACGGCACGGCTGAGCCGCCGGTTACAGTTAATGTTCCGGCGGGACCGTTCCCTGGGCAATTTCCGACGGAAATCGACAATGTTCTGGGTGTTTTCAGCTTTGATAATAGTGCGGACGACGGCGTGCGCGCCGATCCCGACGCCGCGACCAACGTCTCCTGGCGCGCCGGATTGGAGTATGACGTCTCAGATAGCGCGTTGCTTTACTTTACAGCGAGCACCGGTTTTCTGTCTGGCGCCCTGAACAACAATGGCTCAACGACGGAAAATCAAAAATCTCGTGTCTTCGAGGCGGGCGTTAAGAGCACGCTGTTGGACGGCACATTGTTGTTTAATCTGGCGGGCCATTATACAGAGTACACAAATCTTCTCGCCCAGCGACAGGTGCAAATCATGGTCGGCGGAAACCCGGTTGTGATTACAGAAAGCGACAATGGCGGTGAGATCCAGGCATGGGGCATCGAACTCGAAACGCTCTGGGCGCCGACGGAAGAATTCCAGTTCGGAGTCAATGCTTCTTATTTGAATTCCGAGTTTGCCGTTTTCGGGCAGTCTAATCCGTACCAACTGTTCAATGGGCAAGTTGTAGGCTTTGTTGATCTGGCTGGCAGAACGACGCCTTGGTCGCCCGAGTTCACTGCGGCAGTCTACAGTTCTTACACGTTTGATATAGGCGAATACGGTTCGCTTACGCCGTATGTGCAATTCTACTACAGCGACGGCTACAACACTTCAAACCTGTTCTCGATCGACCCGCTTCAGCAACAGGACAGCTACACCAAGACTGACCTGCGTTTGATCTGGGATTCTCCGGACGAGAACTATTCCTTTGAGGCGTTCGTAGAAAATGTTGAAAATGAAGCAGTGCTTGCGCGCGGAAACAATAACGGTAACGATATTGTTCAGCATGCGTTCAATTATCCGCGGAACTATGGCATTCGCTTTCGCGCAAATTTCTAAGCGCCCATCCCTCCCTAGGGTGTGAAAGTGTAAAGAAGGGGCTTGTCGAGTCCCTTCTTTTTTATTGTGCCGTCCAGCCGCCATCCACTAAAAGCGAATGTCCCGTCACCATCGCTGACATCGGCGAGGCGAGATAAAGCACCGCATTGGCGACGTCTTCGGGTTGTCCCATTTTCTGCATCGGGATCATTCGATAGACGAATTCCCTGAATTCCGGATTCTCCAGCATCGGTTTTGTCATTGGCGTCTCGATAAAGGTCGGCGCAACCGAATTGACGCGAATTTTCTCAGGTGCGAGTTCCACCGCCATCGCTTTTGTCAGTCCCTCAATGGCGTGCTTCGTCATGCAGTAGACGGAACGGTTTGGTGATCCCACATGGCCCATTTGCGATGACATGTGCACGATCGCCCCACTGCCGGACCTTTTCATAACACGTGCGGCGGCCTGCGCCGTCAGAAACATTGAACGGACATTCAAGTTGAGAATGAAATCGAGGTTTTCCCGGCTGACCTTGGTAAAGGGCTCCGGTCGGTTGGAGCCGGCATTATTGACGAGAATGTCGAGGGCGGGCAGGGAGCCGACGGCGTCAAGAAAATCGTCGCTTGTCACGTCCTTCGCCCAGACATCTATACGGTCGCCGAGATCGACTTGGAGTTTGTCCAGATCATCCCGAGTTCGCGCTGCGGCAATGGTGTGCGCGCCGGCGGCGTGAAGCTTTTCCACAATTGCGCGTCCCAGGCCACGGCCTGCGCCGGTGACCAAGGCTGTTTTTCCGTTAAGGCAGTGGTTTTCCATACCGCATCTCAATTATTGCATCATCGGAAGATTCGTATTGCATTCGAATGCAATCTATGGGAAAGGATCAATATTGCAAGGCTTTCGACATTAGCACCAGAAAGCCGCCACGACTGCGGGCGCAGTTCGGCTGATTGAGGGAGCGAGAGACCATGATCCGCTATTTGAAAGAGGGCATTTCTGAGGAAAAAGCCGCGACAGACGATGCAAAAGTGCGCGCAACGGTTGAAGGCATCCTTGGCGACATTGAAAAGCGCGGCGATGCGGCCGTTCGCGAGCTTTCCGAAAAATTTGACAAATGGTCGCCGGCGTCCTTTCGGCTGTCGAGGGAAGAGATCAAGGCGGCCTATGAACAGCTGGACGCCCAGGCGATCGACGATATTCGCTTTGCGCAGGAGCAGGTGAGGAACTTTGCGCAACATCAGCGTGACTCGATGAAAGACGTCGAGGTTGAAACCTTGCCTGGCGTTATCCTTGGGCACAAACATATTCCGATGAATTCGGTTGGTTGTTACGTTCCGGGTGGAAAATATCCGCTTGTCGCCAGCGCCAATATGAGCGTTGTCACGGCGAAAGTCGCGGGTGTGCCGCGGGTCATCGCTGCGGCGCCGCCCTTCAATGGAAAACCGGCGCCAGCGATTGTCGTCGCCATGGACATGGCGGGGGCAGATGAAATTTTCTGTTTCGGCGGTGTCCAGGCGGTCGGCGCTATGGCGCTCGGCACGCAAACGATCGATCCGATTGATATGATCGTTGGTCCGGGCAATGCATTTGTCGCTGAGGCAAAGCGGCAACTATTTGGCCGCGTCGGAATCGATCTTTTCGCCGGTCCGACGGAAACGCTCGTTATCGCCGATGAGACAGTGGATGGAGAGCTTTGCGCCGCTGATCTCTTAGGACAAGCGGAACATGGTCCCAACTCGCCGGCCGTGTTGCTCACCAATTCCGAAAAACTCGCCAATGAAACCATGGTGGAGGTTGAGCGTCAGTTGCAGGTGCTGCCCACCGGCGAAGTCGCCGGCGCCGCGTGGCGCGATTACGGGCAGGTGATCGTTTGCGACACTTATGAGGAGATGGTCGAGAAAGCGGATGAGATCGCTTCCGAGCACGTGCAAGTCATGACCAAGGACCCCAACTTCTTCCTTGAAAACATGACAAATTACGGCGCCTTGTTTCTTGGTGAGGAAACCAATGTTTCCTATGGCGATAAGGTCATCGGCACGAATCACACGCTGCCGACCAAGAAGGCGGCGCGCTACACCGGCGGTCTCTGGGTTGGCAAATTTATCAAAACCTGCACATATCAACGGGTTACGAAAGATGCTTCCGTTTATGTCGGCGAATATTGTTCGCGGCTGTGCGCCCTTGAAGGGTTCGCCGGGCATAAGGAGCAGGCAGATATCCGGTTGAGGCGCTATGGCGGAAAAAACGCGGCCTAAGGTCGTATCGATCAAAAGCGGCAAACAGCCCGTGACGTCTTACGACGTCGCGCGCCATGCCGGCGTATCGCAGTCAGCGGTTTCACGATGCTTCAAACCCGGCGCCAGCGTCTCGAAGAAAATGCGCGAACGCGTCATGAAAGCCGCTGAAGATCTTGGCTATGAGCCCAATGCCATCGCGCGAAGTTTGATCAGTGGGCGGTCAAATATCGTCGCCATTCTTATCTCCAATCTCACTAATCTTTATTATCCTGAAGTCCTGGCGGAACTGACCCAGCGATTTTCCGATCAAGGCGTCCGGGTTCTTCTATTCGCGCTAAGGCGCGAGGCTGATGCAAACGAGACGCTGCAGCAGATCTGGCCCTATCGGGTTGATGGCGTAATCGCGGCGGCAGAACTTTCGCCGGAACAGGTCGCGGAGTTCGAAAAACGAGATGTGCCGCTCGTTTTTTACAACCGGCATTTCGCATCGGCGCCCGTCAGCTCCGTATGTTGCGATCAGGAAGACGGTGCGCGCCAGCTTGTTGACGGGTTATATAAGGCTGGCCACCTTAAATTTGCGATTCTCGCCGGTCCGCCGGATTCACTTGTCGGTGTTGAGCGCAAATCCGCCGCCATTGAGCGGCTCGAAGATTTTGGCGTCGAAGATTCGCCGGTGCTTGAAGGCGATTATTCCTACGAGAGCGGCTTCGAGCTTGCCGAAAAATTGATGAAAGATAAGCGCGGACGTCCGGACGCCGTTATTTGCGCCAACGATGTCATGGCGATCGGCGCGCTTGACGCCTTTCGCGTAAACCATGGACTGAACGCGCCGGAAGATATTTCAGTCGTGGGATTTGACGGCGTCGGCCCGTCAAACTGGAAAAGCTATAATCTCACAACCATTCGCCAGCCAGTGCGCCGTATGACTGAGGCGGCCGTGACAATGCTCATGTCGATGATTGAGGAGCCCGGCTCGCCAAACGAAAAGCGCGTTTTCTCCGGTATGCTCAAGGCCGGCAGCTCCGCAAGATTTGTCGCAGACGGCTAAGCGCCGACCGACTGCGAATTCTCCAAATGAGGCGCCGGAAGACAGGCAGGTGGAAAAATGGCCTATGCAGCGCCCGGCGACAAAGACGCCGCCATCACATTCAAACCGCGGTATGAGAATTTTATCGGCGGCGATTGGGTTGCGCCGAAGTCGGGCGACTATTTCCGGAATATAACGCCGGTGACCGGTGATGTATTCTGTGAGATCCCGCGCTCCGGCGCCGATGATATTGACCGCGGGCTGGACGCGGCCCATGGCGCCTCTGATGCATGGGGCAAAACATCGGTTACTGAACGCTCCAACATATTGCTGAAAATCGCCGACCGGATCGAGCAGAATTTGGAAATGCTGGCCGTCGCTGAAACATGGGACAATGGCAAGCCCGTGCGCGAAACGCTGTCTGCTGACATCCCATTGAGCGCTGATCATTTCCGCTATTTCGCCGGGTGTATCCGGGCGCAGGAAGGCGGGATCAGTGAAATTGACGAAACCACGGTCGCTTATCACATTCACGAGCCGCTCGGCGTCGTGGGACAGATCATTCCGTGGAATTTTCCCATTCTGATGGCGGCTTGGAAACTGGCGCCGGCGCTCGCCGCCGGGAATTGCGTTGTTCTGAAACCTGCCGAGCAAACGCCTGCATCGATCCTGGTTTTGATGGAGCTGATCGGAGATTTGTTGCCGCCGGGTGTCGTCAATATTGTCAATGGATATGGCGCCGAGGCCGGCGCGGCCCTCGCCAGTAGCAATCGCATCGCCAAGATCGCATTTACCGGCTCAACCGAAGTGGGCGAAAAGATCCTGAAAGCCGCGGCGAACAACATCATTCCGTCGACGGTGGAGCTCGGGGGCAAGTCGCCCAATGTCTATTTCGAAGACATCATGCAACACGAAGACGATTTCCTGTCGAAATGCGTCGAGGGAACGGTGCTGGCCTTTTTCAATCAGGGCGAGGTTTGCACTTGCCCGTCGCGGGCGCTGGTGCAGGAAAGCATCTTCGATGAGTTCATGCCGAAGGTCGTTGATCGCACAAAAGCGATCAAACGCGGCAATCCGCTTGATCCGGAAACGCAAGTCGGCGCGCAGGCATCCGAAGAACAATTCGACAAGATCATGAACTATATGACGATCGGCCGTCAGGAGGGCGCCGAAGTGCTTGTCGGCGGCGGCGCGGCGACGGTCGATGGGTTCGCCAGCGGTTTTTATATCGAACCGACAATATTGAAGGGCGACAACTCCATGCGCGTTTTTCAGGAAGAAATTTTCGGGCCCGTTGTCAGTGTGACAACATTCAAGGATGAAGCGGAAGCACTCGCTCTGGCCAATCACACTGATTATGGCTTGGGCGCTGGAGTATGGACGCGCGATATAAATCGCGCCTATCGCATGGGACGAGGTATCAACGCCGGGCGGATCTGGACCAATTGCTATCACGCCTATCCGGCTCACGCGGCTTTCGGCGGTTACAAAAAATCAGGCTTCGGGCGCGAAACTCACAAAATGGCGCTGGAAAACTATCAGCAAACCAAGAATTTAATGGTCAGCTATTCGACAAGCCCGCTCGGGTTTTTCTAGGCGCCTTGTCAAACAGTCGGAACAATTTCCCAGCAGGCCGAAGACGGGCGGCGCAAGAATGCGCGCGGTCAAGATTCCAAACCTGAAAAGCGCGTGAAAGACAAGAGGGGCAAAAAAACGTGAAGGGTTTTGACGATCAGTATTCTGATCTCACGGATTATATTTTAAAATGCACTGCGCAAATTTGGGAGAGGCGCGATATAGCCGCCCTTGACTGGCATTACGCAGATGACTTGATTGTGCGCACGCTGGCGGGGATCGCCCGCGGCAATGACGCAGGTAAAGCCAACACCATGGCGACGCTCGCCGAATTCCCCGACCGGCAATTGCTGGGCGAAGATGTTATCTGGTCCGGCGACGAAGACGCCGGTTTTTTGTCCTCGCACCGCATCGTTTCTATCGCCACACATCACGGCGGCGCCTTTGGCCCGGCGAGCGGCAAGCGGGTTGTCTTCCGAACCATCGCCGACACGTTCTGCCGCGAAAATCGTATTTGGGACGAATGGCTGATCCGCGATAACGGGGCGATTGCGGTGCAGCTTGGCCAAAGCGCTGAGGAGTTGGCGCGCACGATGATCGCCGCCGGCGACAGAAATGCGCCATTAACGCCGGATATTGATGTCGCAGGTCCTTATGCGGGCGCCGGCAACGACAACGAATGGGGCGAGAAACACGCCGCGATATTGCAGCGGATCATGAAAGCGGATCTCTCGGTTATTCCGGAGCAATATGACCGCGCCTGTCATCTTTCGCTTCCCTGCGGTGAAAATGCGCATGGCTGGGCTGGCGCTGACAATTTCTGGATGAGCCTGCGCAGTGCGCTTCCCACAGCGGAGTTCAAAATCGATCACCAGATTGGCCGCGAGGATCCGCATATGGGTCCGCGCAGCGCGATACGCTGGTCACTGACGGGCTCACATGACGGCTGGGGCCGTTATGGCGCGCCTACCGGGGCCGACATCCATGTGATGGGCGTCAGCCATGTTGAGTTCGGCCTGCGGGGCCTGCGTCGCGAGACGACGATTTTTGATGACATCGCCGTCTGGAAACAGATCCTTTTGCAAACCGGAGCCCGTGACGCCGAAGCGAGTGATTAGCGGCGCGCGGTAGAGTGAAAATTATGCAAAAAGAACCTCAGGAAACGATACGAATGGTAGATGCTGAAATCCCTGACGACCTTTTGAAAATCTTGCGCAAGGTTGATACGCCAACGGTTTGCAATGCGATTGAAGTAGCGCTCGGTAAGCGAGGCTTCAACCGGTTTACGCGCGGGACGATGCTACACTCCAGGCCGGGCGACCCGGCGATTGTCGGTTTTGCGTGCACCGCGAAGATCTCCGGCCTTGCGCCGCCGGCCGAACCTCCTGAAATCATCCGTGAACGGCGCATGGACTATTTCCGCTCTATGGCGGGCGGCAAGGGTGCAGGCGGATCAGCCCCGACAGCGGCAGTGATTGAGGACGTTGATTTCCCTAATTGTATCGCCGGCTGGTGGGGAGAAGTTCACGTGGCGGTTCATAAGGGCCTCGGCATGGCCGGTGCCGTCACCAATGGCGTCATGCGCGATCTTGATGTGATCGATAGCGGCTTTCCGGTGCTCGCGGGTTCCATCGGCTCGAGCCATGGCTATGTTCATGTGGTTGAGATTGGAACGTCTGTAAACATTATGGGCATGCGCGTCGCGCAAGGCGAGTTAATTCACGCAGACCGGCACGGCGCACTTGTCATTCCTTCGGAAATTTTCACAGAACTCAAAAGCGCAATCGAAAAAGTCATTTCCAGCGAAGCGATTGTGCTGGGTCCGGCGCGCGAGCCGGGGTTTAATATCGACAAGCTTGAAGAGGCCTGGGCCCGGTTTGAAGCGGTGAGAACTTGAATACCGATAACGAAACCACGAATTCTTGTCACGCGAAAATTGCCCGACGCTATCGTTCCGACGGTCAGCGACCGGCTTGACGCGAATTTGTTGTGCACGCCGAACCGCCGCCTGCGGATGATCGCCAATGTCGGTGTCGGATATAATAATATCGACATCGAGGCGGCGCGCGGAGAGGGGATCGCGGTTTCCAATACACCCGATGTGTTGACAGACGCGACAGCAGATATCGCCATGTTACTGATCCTCGCGGCGACGCGGCGAGCTTACGCTAGTGAGTTGAAACTGCGGTCAAGGGACTGGGCCGGCTTTTCTCTGGTGGAGGGGCTCGGGGCGTCCATTCAAGGAAAGACCTTGGGCGTCATCGGCATGGGCCGCATCGGCCGGGCGGCGGCGCGACGCGCAGCTCTCGGTTTCCGAATGAAAATCGTCTATTACAACCGTTCGCTCGTTAGTGATTTAGGTTTTGAGGCGCACAAGCTGGACAGCATAGGCGCAGTAATGGCAACACGGATGTTGCTTCGGTGCACGTCCCCGGCGGCGGAGATGCGCCTCTTGTAACTGCTGACCATATCGCGGCCATGAAACCGTCTGCATATTTTATCAATACGGCGCGCGGCGACAGTGTTGATCAGGATGCGCTTGTTACGGCGCTGCGCGAAAACCGTATCGCTGGCGCGAGGCTTGACGTTTTCAATGATGAACCTATTGTACCCGATGATCTACGCCAATTAGATAACGTTACGCTGCTACCGCATATCGGATCGGCGACAACAGAAGTGCGGACCGCTTTGGGAATGCTCGCGGCCGACAATCTCGACGCCTTCTTTTCAGGCATGCCGTTGCCGAACGCAGTTGTCCCAGCGTCATGACCAAACCCGGGACGAAATCATAATCACGTCGATGCCAGACAATCCCCGCGCGTTTTTAACTGCGCTCTTTCATTGCGCGGTCGCTGCGGCTGATCCGATGAACGTCGTTCCCAAGCATTTGCCGCCGCGCCCAAAGGGAAGACTCGTCGTGATCGGCGCCGGCAAAGCCAGTGCGCGTATGGCGGAAGCGGTGGAGTCTCATTACGGCCCCTGTGAAGGGCTCGTTATCACCCGATATGGATATGGGCGACCCTGCGCTGGCATTGAGATCATCGACGCGGCGCATCCCGTTCCCGATACAGCTGGGGTTAAAGCGACACGGCGGATGCTGAATCTTGTTCGCGAATTGACGCCTGACGACACGGTGCTCGCTCTCATTTCCGGCGGCGGATCGGTTTTGTTGAATGCGCCGGTTGAAGGGCTCACCCTTGATGAGGTCATCGCGACAAATGAAGCGCTGCTCGCATCCGGTGCGCCGATTTCGGAGATGAATGCGATTCGCAAACGCTTATGTAATGCAAAAGGCGGCAAGCTCGCCGCAGCCTGTCATCCCGCGCGAGTGTTGAGCTTGATAATCTCCGATGTGCCTGGCGACGACCCGGCGTTGATTGCATCGGGACCGACGGTCGAGGAGGCGAATGATGCCAACCCGATGGAGATTGTTATGCGATATGCCATCGATCTGCCTGATTCTGTTCTGGATGTGTTGAAAAAATCATCGACGAATCTTACTCCCGACGATCCACGACTTACGAATGTTGAAAATAAAATCATCGCGGCGCCGTCTATGTCGCTCGACGCCGCGACGGATATGGCGGCGCAAGCTGGCTGCGATGTCCACATGCTTGGGGACGCGCTTGAAGGTGAAGCGCGAGAATTGGGCGCTGCGCAAGCGAGGCAGGCTTTGGAATTTCAGGATATGATGAGCAACGGAGAAGCGCCGATGCTTCTGCTCTCTGGCGGTGAGTGCACTGTCACCCGAAAAAATAAGAACTGGGGCAATGGAACCGGCGGGCCAAACGCAGAATTTGTCTTGTCCGCCGCGATTGCGCTAAACGGCGCGCCGGGCATTCATGTCATCGCTTGCGACACGGACGGCGTAGACGGCGCAGCGGAAGTTGCAGGCGCGATTGCCGGACCCGACACGCTGATGTGCGCCGGGGTCGCTGGCTTTTCGCCAAAAGCTGCGCTCGACGCGAACGATGCGCACAGCTTTTTCGCCAAGATCGATGGTCAAGTCATCACCGGTCCGACGATGACAAACGTCAATGACTTCCGCGCGCTATTGATTAAGCCAGACTAAAATATGCGTGGGTCTAAAGCCGCCCGAGTTATTTCCGTTCCTTAAGCGCTTGTTCAGCCTCATCAAGCGCGCTCGCATCTTCAATTGTTGCGGGCATTTTGTATTCCTGTCTGTCGGCGATGGCGCGCATCACACTGCGCAGGATTTTTCCTGACCGTGTTTTTGGCAAGCGAGGGACGATAACCGCTTGTTTGAACGCAGCGACTGGGCCGATCTCCTCGCGCACGGATGCGATCAGCTCCCGGATGATGTCAGTCTCAGGGCGATTGACACCTGATTTCAGAACAGCGAGCCCCAGAGGAAGCTGGCCCTTCAAATCATCGGCGACGCCAATGACGGCGCATTCGGCAATATCGGGGTGAGCAGCGATTACTTCCTCAAGCGCTCCGGTGGAAAGGCGATGCCCGGCGACATTAATCACATCGTCCGTGCGCCCCATGATGAAGAGATAACCATCCTCGTCGGCATATCCTGCATCCCCGCTGAGATAATAGCCGGGAAAGCGTTCGAGATAGGCGTTCTGAAACCCCTCATCGTTTTGCCAAAGTGTTGGAAAAGTTCCGGGAGGCAGGGGCAGTTTGATGGCAATTGATCCCATCTTATATGCGGGAACGCGCGTGCCCGTTTCGTCCAGCACCCGCACGTCATAACCAGGGACGGCTTTCGTGGGCGACCCGGGCTTTACCGGGAACGCGCCGAGCCCGAGGCAGTTTGCGGCGATCGGCCATCCGGTTTCAGTCTGCCACCAGTGGTCGATGACCGGGACGTCTAGCTTGTCCGCCGCCCATTCAAGCGTATCAGGGTCGCAACGCTCGCCGACGAGGAAGAGCGATCTCAAGCTTGACAGGTCGTATTGCTTGCCTCGCGGATCTTCTTTCTTGATCGCGCGGATGGCCGTGGGCGCGGTGAACATGACTTTAACACTGTGTTCTTCGATAACCCGCCAGAAGGCGCTCGGGTTCGGCGTGCCGACCGGTTTGCCTTCGTAAAGCACTGTCGTGCAGCCTTTGAACAGGGGTCCGTATACGATGTAGGAATGCCCGACGACCCAGCCCACATCGGACGCCGCCCAGAAAACATCACCGGCGTCGGCGCCATAAATATTACTCATGGACCATTGAAGCGCGACGGCGTGCCCGCCATTATCCCGCACAACGCCCTTCGGTTTTCCCGTCGTGCCGGAGGTATAAAGAATGTAGAGCGGGTCAGTTGCGGCGACCGATACGCAAGGGGCGGGGGCGGCGCTTGCAATCGCGTCATTCCAGTCAATGTCGCGCTCCCCAATTATTGCGTGTGACTGGTCGCGCTGGAAAATGATGCAATGGTCGGGCGCGTGATCCGCCAATGTAATTGCGCGATCGAGAAGCGGCTTGTAGTCGACGATCCGTCCCGGTTCGATGCCGCAGGAGGCGGCCACCACGATTTTCGGTTTGGCGTCGTCAATCCTGGCGGCGAGCTCGTTGGCGGCGAACCCGCCGAACACAACCGAATGAACGGAGCCTATCCTTGTGCAGGCGAGCATGGCGATTACTGCCTCAGGAATCATCGGCATATAGATGACGATACGGTCGCCTTTTTCGGCGCCAAGTTTTTTTAACGCTCCGGCGAACAACGCGACAGCGTCCTTAAGTTCCGTGTATGTGTATTTCCGTTTGGCGTCAGTGACCGGGCTGTCATAGATCAGCGCGGCCTGCTCGCCACGCCCGTTTTTGACGTGTCGATCAAGGGCGTTATAACACGTGTTGAGTCTGGCGCCCGCGAACCAGCGGTAAAACGGCGTGTTGGATTCGTCGAGAACAGACTCCCAGGGTTCCACCCAGTCGATGCCGTCAGCGGCTTCCGCCCAGAAAGCTTCTGGTTCACTCAGCGAATGCGCATATGCGGAATTGTAATCCGTCAATCGATCACGCCCAGCCAAGCTGTTGCAAGGCGATCGCGGAATGCCAGATTTTCGTCATGTGCGAAATCTTGCCGTCGTTGAACTCCATCACATAGACATAGTCTGTAGACGCTGCTTTTCCTGTCGCAGGCATGGGACCGCCATCGCCCGTGTGCGTTCCCTTGAATACGCCGTAAGCGCAGACATTCCCCCGCTCTTCATCCGTCGCAAACGATTTCAATTCGTAGCGTCCGTCCGGTATCGGGCCGGCGACGAGCCCCTTCATCCATTCGGTGTAGTCGGCGAGTGATTTGATCTCGCCGATGGCTTCCGACTGTGCTGAGAACGTGGCGTTCGGCGTGCAAAATTGTTTGCACGCGTCCCATCCTTTTCCTGCTTCGCATGCCTCAAAGAAGGCGCGGGCGGTGTCGGTGATAGAAGTCATGTTATTCTCCCGTGTGAGTGCAATGGCTACGTTGCGCGCGCCTTGTTGAATTCCTTCATGCGCTCGAAAACATCGACGCCGATCTGTTTGTAGACGGATAAAAGGTCAACGAGTACCCAGTTTTCGCGGATCAATCCATTTTCACAGCGCCAGAAATCGAGGCTGCGCATGGTGATTTTCTGGCCCGCCGGGGCTATCCCCATCCAGCCGTCGCCGGAGATCGATGCGTTCATGTTCGGCCACCCCGTGACGCCGACATAGTCGCCGTCAGCAAAGAAGCCGCCGCCTTTCCCGCCGGTTCCTTCACGGTTTGGCATGCCGTTCAGAAACGGGTTCTGATGCCAGTTTCGAAATCCTTTAATACCTCGGCATGTGCCAATTCCGAAAGGACCGTACCAGGATGACTGGGGGTGCCAGTATTTTTCGAGCTGCATCGCCTCGACGCCGCCCTCAGCGTATTTCGACAATCCGTTCAGCATGTCTGTCACCAGCATGAGACTCTGACTGGCGTGATCCGCATCGCGATTGTCTATAAACAGGCCGTCCTGCGTTGCCGGAGCGGGGGAGTACCACGCGCGACCAAGTTGCGGCGCCATCGGCCAGGCGCCCGCCTGATGCATGAGTTCGGGAATGTCCCACAGTCCCTGAAACTCGACGACCCGGTCTCCCTCAATGCGGAAGAACTCATGATACCGCATCGTAGCAAGGTGCCCCGTCGGCGGAATGTCCAGGAAGGATCGTGCGAATTTGCCCGCGTAATAGCCGCAGCATCCGACCCATACATTGCCGTCCTGTGAGAGGCCTGCCATGACGATGGTGTCGCGACGCTCAAGGTCTGGAAACGCATCCGCCAATTTGGCGATGGCGTCTCCGTAAAGGCCGGCTGCACCATCCAGATCCTCGAACGGATAGGCGAGGCGAACGATCGCCTTTTTCGCAAAGGCGCTCGTCAACGCAGTCCTTACCTCGTTTGCGTCGAAGTTATAAAGCGCTTTGCCGATGGGCGAGATCAGCTCTTTTGCGCGGTCGCGGATCGATTGGCAATCGGACATGTGGCCTCGGAGAAATAGCGAGCAAAATCAACAATTTTTGCCCGGAGACAAAGAATTCCGGTGATTTTGACTTCGAAGTACATTATTGTCCAGCGCTATGTCGAAGCTGCCGATCATTTTTGCGCCCGGGATGATGTGTGATGCGCGCCTGTTTGAGAAGCAAGCCGCGACGTTGCGCGCCGAACGCCCCGTGGCCGTCGCCGATTTCTCTAGGGATGACACCATAGCCGCTTTGGCGCGGCGGCTTCTCGAAGACGCGCCGTCGCGCTTTTATCTGGCCGGGCTTTCCATGGGAGGGATCGTCGCCTTTGACGCGTGGCGGCAGGCTCCCGATAGAATTGCCGGCCTTGCGCTGCTCAACACGACGCCATTTGCAGATTCGCCCGCCCGTCACGACGCGCGGATGTCGCAAATGCAGCGCGTCCGCGAAGGCCAATTGAAACCCGTTATCATGGAAGAATTGAAACCGAATTATCTCGCTGAGCCCCACAAGGACGACAAAGCGCTCTTAAATGATATTTACGCTATGGCGGAGCGGTTGGGTCCGGATGTCTTTATCGCGCAAACGCGCGCTGTGATGGGGCGCGCTGACAGCACGCAAACGCTTGCGACAATAAATTGTCCGACTCTCATTATCGCCGGGAAAGATGACGAGGTTTGCCCGCCGGAGCTTCACGAGATTATGCATCAGGGAATTAGCGGATCGTCCTATCATGCGTTCTCGGAATGTGGTCATCTCTCGACCATGGAGGCGCCCGACGAAGTTACAAAGCTACTTCAAACGCACCTGAACGAAATAGAAAAGAGTTAGCCTGAAAATGAAAACAAGCACTGATCGCATACTGACAACCCATGTCGGCAGTCTGCCGCGCTCCAAAGCCGTTTCCGCCGGTGTTTTCGCTCAGGAAAAAGGCGAGCTTGAAGATGTTGAGGCGTTTAAGCGGACAATCGCCGCGGCGGTCACTGACGTTCTTGAAAAACAGGTTGCCGCCGGCGTTGATATCGTCAGCGACGGTGAAATGAGCAAGATTTCCTATGCGACCTATATAAAAGATCGCATCACCGGCTTTGACGGCGACAGCCCGCGCAACGCGCCGAAGGATCTTGAAGAGTTTCCGGGCTTTCTGGATCGCCAGGCGAAAGGCGGCGGGACGCCGTCTTACCGGCGCCCAAAGTGCGTCGGTGAAATCAAGGTGAAGGACACCGCGCCGCTTGAAGAAGATCTGCAAAATTTCAAAAACGCGACCAGTAAATCACCACCGGTTGATGGCTTTATGAATGCGGCGTCGCCGGGCGTGATCGCGCTGTTCCAGCCCAACGAATACTACGCATCTCAGGATGAGTATCTGGAAGCGCTCGCGGAGGCGATGCGCCACGAATATGAGGCCATTGTCGAGGCCGGGTTTAACCTGCAACTGGATTCGCCGGACCTCGGACTTGGGCGACACATGATGTTCAAGGATGAAGATGACGCCACCTATGAAAAATTGGCGATGAGCCATGTTGAGGCGCTTAACCACGCCACGCGCAACATTGCAGCGGAAAAAATGCGCCTGCATGTCTGCTGGGGGAATTATGAAGGCCCGCATCACTGCGACGCGCCCATGGAAATGGTGTTGCCCATCGCGTTGAAAGCGAAACCGCAAGCCCTGCTATTTGAAAGCGCCAATCCGCGTCACGCACATGAATGGCAGGTGTTTCGTGACGCGGATTTGCCAGACGATAAAATTCTCGTGCCGGGTGTTATCGATTCAACTACCAATTTTATCGAGCATCCCCGCCTCGTCGCCGAGCGCATTGAGCGCTTCGCCGACATCGTCGGGCGAAAGCGCGTCATCGCCGGAACCGATTGCGGCTTTTCGACCTTTGCCGGCTTCGGCGCCGTTGATGAGGATATTGTTTACGCAAAACTTAGGGCGCTGGCAGAAGGCGCCAGGCTCGCGAGTGAAAAACTATGGGCGAGGGCGGCGTGAAGGAAGGTAATTTTCGCAGCCGTTTGCTGGCGGGCGAGCCGCTCATCGGGACGTGGGTGAAAACGCCGTCGCATATCGTCGCCGAGGTTCTTGGGCTCACGCCCCTTGACTGCGTTTGCCTCGATGCAGAGCATGCCCCCTTTGATCGAATGGCAATTGATGGGTCGCTGGCGACCTTACGTGCTGCACACATGCCTGGATTGGTGCGTATACCCTATTCAGCGCCAGAATACGCGCTCAACGCACTTGATTGCGGTGCATCGGGCGTTGTTGCGCCGCACATCAAATCGGCGGAAGAGGCGAGGGGACTCGTCAAATCATGTCGCTATGGTCCGGGCGGTCGCGGCTATGCAGGGTCGTCACGCGCAGCCGCTTATACGACGTCGCCCATGGCCGACAATTTGCGGCGCGGCAACGAAGACACTGCGGTTATCGCCCAGATAGAAGACCTTGAAGCGCAAGAGGAAATTGAAGAGATTGCAGCTGTCGATGGTGTTGACTGTCTGTTCATTGGGCGGATCGATTTAACAGTTGCCTATGGCGCGACTTCACCCAATGATGAGCGGGTTGTCGCGGCGGTCGAGCGGGTTTGCAAAGCGGCGCGAAGGGCTGGCCGGACTATCGGCATGTTTGTCGGCGATCTCGGTGAGATTCCGAAATGGCGCGCCGCAGGCGCCAGCCTTTTTATCCTGAAATCAGATCATGCGTTCATTCTCGACGGCGCTAAATCACTTCGAAACGAATTCGATCAAGCCGTCAGATCAACGCGATAAAAGCTGGCCGCATTATCCAGCATAATTTTCCGTCGCATTTGTTTTCCGGGAACGAGCTCATCAAGCGCTCGCCAGATGCGGTCATAGCTGCCATAAAGTTTATCGACGGGAAAATTCGAGCCCGCCATGCAGCGGTCTTCCCCAAACAACTCAAGCGCGGTTTCAACGAAGGGTTTGATGTCGCCCGTCCTCCAGTCTGCTTTGAACATCCCAAAGCCCGAAAATTTCATCGCGCAACCCGGCATCGCCGCGAAGTCTTTCATCGCCTTTCGCCACCTTCGAAAACCTTCCGGCGACAAATCCCAAGGTGATGCGAAATGGCAGACCGCCAGTTTGAGGTCGGGGAGGTGGTGAAACATCCGAACGGCGCTGTCGTAATTAGTCTCGGTCAATTGAAGGTCGAATGAGAAGCCCTTCTTTTCAAGAAGCTTTAGTCCGCGCAAGAACCGCACGTCTGTGACCAACTCGCCAGTTCCTGTTCTGGCGTCTTCAATGGGATGACGCCCGACGATTTGCCTGACGCCTCGAAAATTTTGAGACCGGGTGTGTGCTGACAAAGCCTCATAAATCGTATCGCTGGTCAAGTCGGCGTAAGCTACGATTGCGCTTGGCAGGCTGGTCTCATTTGCTTGGGTCTGCAGCCATTCGGTTTCCTTAACCGCATCAGATTCTTCGACGCCGACCTGAATGTGTGTTGAACCGGCAAGCTCATATGCGGCCGCATCTTTACGGAATTCTTCAACCAAATAATCTTTCTGGATTGGCGCTGGGTCGCCGAAGAAACGTTTGACGCCTTTCGCCATCAGCCATGGATAATGACAGTGATCAAGTTTCCATAAATGATGGTGGGCGTCGAAGATTTTTCGTTTTGTCATTAGGCTAGGCGATGGGTATAAATCTGTCGCAATACAGCCAGTTCGTCAAAGACGGTCCATTCTTCGCGAATACGGCCATTGATGACGCGCCAATGCGACGCACCGAGAATATAGATGGGAGCGCCGGAGGCAGGTCCGAACAGCCCGTCGCCACTATGGGTTCCGGCGACCGACCAGCGCACGGCGATGTCAACTGCGTCGCCCAAATAGGGGATGCAGGCTACATGATCGACCGTCGCTCTAAGGTCCGGAATGGCGGCAAAGAAAGACGCCAGATATTCCTTGTATTCAATCGTTCCGTAAAGGTCGCGTCCGGCTGTCAAATGGGCGCCAACGCGGAAGTCAAAGGCTGACGCCAACGCATCAAAGTTTTTCTGGTTCCAGATCTCGCTATAAACATGAACTGCGAACGCATCGGGCGCCTTCTCCGGCGTGTCTGGCGTTGATGCATTTGCTATTTTTTCTGCGTTCTTGAGTGTTTCCTCGCGCCAGGGCGCGAGCGTCTCAATCAGGTTCTGGCCGGCTCTCCAGTCTCTTTTCGCCTGGTCACGGGCGATTTCCTGCGGTTCAAAACCGAGCTGCATGACGAGGTTTGCGTTATCACGGACAAGCCACTCCTCAATGATCAGGTTTTCCCTGCACAGACAATCTGCAATCGTTCGAATGCGCGCGCGCTTGCCCGTTGCGGGACCGAACTCAGAGGGGCCGAGATTGGTCATGCGGCTCGTAATAAGGTGGGAAGAATAATAGCCGTCATCTTCATTGCCCGACCAGATGACGTTGTCGCCGTCGAGCGTACGGTCTGGAAACGACGCCAAGGTCGCATAAGTGTTGGCTTCAACCGTAGCGGCGCCGGTGATATCACCCGTCAGCGTGTGGATGACGCTGTGTTCAGCATAGTACTTTCGGCAAAGCTCGACTTTCCGTTCATGCCAGATGCGGTCGGTAATCCTGATGATGTAATCGGCGATGTCGACAAATTCTTCGTCGAACCCGCGCATGGGCTGCCGACGGCTTGGGGTCGGGACGAGCATCTCGCTGATATCGGAGATGGCGACCGAGGTGACTGGCTGTTTCATCGTCATGAGTTTTTCAAATTTCTGCCTTGGGAGTGGATTCAAAATTGCATGCGAATGCAAAAAAGTCTACGAAGAATGTTTTTTGGGCTCGATTGAGCGGATTTTGGACGGAGGAAGCCATGAGCGGCAAGGGGGACAAGGAGCGCATTAGCGCCATGAATGATGCGCTGAATGATCACATAATCGACCGAATCGACGCCCATTTTTAGAAAATTTCGTCTGGCGCGGCGCGGCGCGAGGCCGGGGACCAAGAATTCGCTTCACGAGTTCCAGGACGGAGGGCAGCGCCCGTTTTTGAATGCTTTCAAGGACAAATTTACCACGATTGACCTCATCCTGGAGGAGGGCGATTTGGTCGCAGCTTACGGTACCGTGGAGACGACCCATTCTGGTGAATTCCTTGGGATGCCCGCGACCGGAAAGCGTATCAAGTTGAACTATATGGACTTTTGGCGTTTTGACGAAAGCGGGGAATGCGTCGAAAACTGGGTGCATCTCGATATTATCGACGTATTTCGCCAGGTGGGCGGGAATTCCTGGATGGAAAAGGGTGGGATGACCGGCGGCGAAGCGGGTTTTTCTTGCTCATATTTTGCATTCGAAGTACATTTATTCCGCTGAGTCGATGCAAAACAATATTACGAGGGGGCGCTACCCAAAATGGCGATGTCGATACACGAAATGGAGCGTCGCGTTGTTCGCTATCGCGACCTCATCCCCTGCAAGACAGCGTTCATCGATGCGCGCACGCCCGGCAGCGACCAGAAAGAAAATTTCTGCATCATCGGACCCGGTGTCGCCGAAAACCCTGGGCAGCATGTTCATGTGAAAATCGCGCACGGCTTCAACATTGGCGGGGCGCGTCAGCCGAAGGGCTGCATTAACTCGCAGCATAGTCACGAGACAGAAGAGGTCTTTCTAGTTCACTCGGGAGCGTGGGCGTTTCGGTGGGGTCATGATGGGAATGACGGTGAAGTGGTTCTGCATCCGGGTGATGTGATTTCGATACCGGTCAGCGTTTTTCGTGGGTTCGAATGTGTTTCCGATGAGGAGAGTTTTCTCTTCGCCATCCTTGGCGGCGACGATCCAGGGCATGTGACATGGGCGCCTTACGTTTTTGAACAGGCAAAAGAACATGGGCTTGTCCTGACGAAAGGCGGTCGCCTTATCGATACCGTCGCCGGCGATATAGTGCCCGAAGGGGACGAACCATGCATTCCAACGTCTACGGATGACTTATCGAATTTCCGCCGGATGACCCATGCAGAAATGGCCGAATGGATCGTCAAAAACGGCGAAGCCGAGCTATCAAGCGACACAGATCTTGCTAAACACGCCACCGGCGTAGCCGAAGCATCAATTATTGGCGCTGCGAATTCGGGCGAAGGCGTCAAGGTGGCAAAACTGTCAACGCCCCATGGCTTTCATTTCCGCAGGCTTGAGTTTGGCGCCAATTCCAGCATTCCGCCGCATTCCAGAAGTGAAGAGGAAGTGGTCTTCGTGCAATCCGGCGTCGTGACGCTCTTCTGGGGTGACAAGCATATCGAATTGGGACGCGGCGATACAATTACTGTGCCGAAAGGCCTTGTGCGAAGCTGGTGGTCGACAGGCGGCGGACCATTGACCGTCTATGTCGTGCGCGGCGGCGATGCGCCGAGCGCAGCGAAATGGGTGGAAGACGAAGCTATTAAGCGACAACAGTCTGCGCTAGACTTGGCGTCTTAATTTTCGTTTTCGCGAGTTTCCTTCAGGAAATCGCGACCGCCTGACGGCATCAAGACCTACGCTGCTAGTAGCCAATCACGCTCGCTTGGCTTTTGCGAATTTGCGCCGCGCCGGCGTCGCACGCTTCTTCAACGGTTCCAGCATTTGCAGGCGGACCGGCGGGCGATCAGGAAACTCCGCGACGAGGTTTAATTCGCCGCCCATAGCCTCCACATAACCGGAAAGGGTCGATAGCAACATGTCTGTGCGTTTCTCGACGCGCGAGACCGTGTCCCGGCCGACTTTGAGCTTTTTCGCCATGGGTGACCTGCGTGAGACCAAAGGCCTTGTGCAGATCCTGCAGCGAGGCTTCCTCGGCGATGAGCTCTTTGGCGCGCGCCTCGACTTTCGCTTGGCGCGCTTTCGGCAGGGATTTCATCACCTCGTTCAATGTGCGGGCCATCGGATCAACCCTCCTTGTTCTTTTTCAACGCTTCCAGATGCTGATCAAATCTTTCGTCTGCGATCTTGATCAGCCTTTTGTAAAACTTCTTTTCGCTTCCGCCGGACTTGTCCGCCGCCACGAGAATGATGGCCTCGCGCGTCGGATCGAACGCGAACGCCGCCCGCCACACGCCGTCATCAGCGTCAAACCGCAGCTCCTTCATATTGGCGTGCTTCGAGCCGTTCAGCGTATCGACGCGCGGATGGTACGCCGCCGGGCGGAATGTTTCGTCGACCTGCTTACGTCGATAGTTCGAAAGGGAAAATGGGGTAGCAATTTATTCGCGCTAATCCGTTGAATATATTGAGAGAAATATATGGCTCCCCTTCGTGAAGCGATATCGAACTTTATGTCAGGCTCCAAAGGCGGATTTTCGGGCGATTTTGCGAGAAATTGGTGCTTCCGAAGCCGCCCATTTTTCATGTTTAGCGCGGTCTCGATGAAAGCCTGCCGTAGGGTTGGCTATAGTTAGCGGCGAGGGCATTATATTCCCGCTCGGTAATGTTTTACTGGTTTGACCTGGTTC
>Ga0114931_10002006_pt1 | contig 25959 bp, 18 predicted proteins | sample 2SBtaG_FD_89579 | JGI IMG/M metagenome (GOLD analysis project Ga0114931, IMG submission 89579) | Deep subsurface microbial communities from Kolumbo volcano to uncover new lineages of life (NeLLi) - 2SBTROV14_V59a metaG | ecosystem: Environmental > Aquatic > Marine > Volcanic | place: Kolumbo... | reverse complement strand
GGCGGTGATCCTGGCCGGGCATTCGAACACCGAGCGGGGGTACCTGCCCCGCCTGGGCGATCGGCTCAGCCATGAGTTGAACGGGATCGAGGCGATCGTGAGCCAGCTCGATCGCGATCCGCTCGTCTCGACCTGAATCTTTCGACCTGGATCCTTGAACAACCAGCGGCGGGGCCGGTTTCTAACCGGCCGAAAGCGTGATTCGATCGAGCAGCATGCTCGATTTCGCGTCCAGACCATCTGCCCCATGAGGTGGCAGTTGGGCATTGATTCCGCGGGTGGATCGAACAACCCGATCAGGGCGAATCGGCGGGCCGGCCCAGATCCAGCTCGCCGGCATCGGCGAACTGCGCGGTCGGGCGACGAACGCCGGTATCAAAGAGTATCTGCGCAATCTCGCCCGGTGTCTGGTAGACCAGCGACCCGGCCAGGCGGTAGCGAACGACGCCCGAGGGTGCGGGCCGACCCGGCTGGATCGCAACAACCGCGGGGAGCACGATCCGTCCGGTTCCCTTTCGGCTCAGCGTCGCCTGTGCCGAGCGCACGCCGGTGAACACCTCCTGTCCTTCGAGCCAGAGGCTGTAGTGCACGTCGCGCAGGGGCAGGGGGACGTCGTTGGGATTCGAGGCGTCCAGGGAGAAGGCGAGTACGAGCCCCTCGGCGGTTTCATCGGCGACGCTCACGCCGGCCGTGCGGAGGGTCGGGGCGGCGTATCTCGTGCAGCCGGACAGAGCCGCGGGCCCGAGCGCCAGCGTCAGGCCCAGCGCACACGCGGTCGGGAATCTTCTGCGGGAGGACATGAGCGGATCAGGGTAGCAGGGTCTGCGGGGATCGGCGCGCCGCCGGCATCCCGGGATCATGGCGTCAATCGGCCATGGTGACCCAGTGCTCATCATCCACGCTCTGCTGGGCCGTGAGCCCGGAGGTGATCTTGGGGATCTCGCCGCTGTAGTTGGTCCATCGAACGGTGAGCCAGGTGAGGATGCCGACGCACAGCCAGGCGCCCAGTTCACCGAACGCACGGCGCCGGGCGACGTAAAGAATCCCGAGGCACAGGCCCAAGTCGGCCAGCTTCCAGGCAACGAGGACCAGCGGCGAGCGGTAGCCCATGATGCCCCTCGCCAGCGGGTTGTCCTCGATCATGCCCGATGTGGTCAGGTACAGCAGCGTCATGTACAGGTCGCCGGCGCTGAGCAGGGCGACCGCGCCAAGGAGCGGCAGAACCCTCCAGACCCGTCGGAGGGTCCGTTGGTCGGGGGTCGGTCCGAGTCGGACCGGTGCAATCGTCACGGAGGCATGGAGCATGTCGGTGGGTGGACTGATCGGTCGGGAACGGGTGGCCGATGAGCCCGGGGGGTCGGCGAAGGCCCGCTAGGATCCGTGTGGGACCGATTGTGCGGATCGGGGGCAAGGAGGCAGCCATACCGGCACGTGCCGTACTTCTCGGACTGGTCGCGGCGTTCGTTGTTGCGGCGGCTCGCGGGCAGGAGAACCCGGTCTACACGGACGACTCCCCGCTGGCCCGCGACACGCTCGCGTCGGTGGGCCCGCTCGTCGCCTCGGGCAATCACGCCGAGGCGGTTCGGCTCCTCCAGCGGCTGCTCGACGAGCAGGGCGATCGACTGCTCGAATCGCCCGATGATCCGGACCTGTTCTCCAGCGTGCGAGCGGCGGTGCACCGTCGGCTCCTTTCGGACCCGGAACTTCTGGAGTGGTACCGCACCGCGCAGGGTCCGGCGGGGGCCCGGGATCTGGCGGCCGGGCGGGTCGAATCCGTCGAGCACGATCGCCTGCTGACGCGGGCCGGGTACGAAGCGGCGCTGCGGCTCGCACAGATGCAGACCGAGTCGGCGCGGTTCCACGCCGCCCTGCGGACGCTGATGGAACTGGATGGCCACCCGGATCGGCACGGCGAGTCGGCCATCCCGGCGGCACGCCTTGCGGCGACGCTGGCCCGGTACGTGCCCGGAAGCACGGCCCCGGCCCTGGCCCGGCGATGGGCGGCCCAGTCGCGCCTGCCCGAGCCCGATCTGAGCCCCATCCCGGCGCCGATCGGTCGCGGTTCCCCCGTGGTCGGGCCCCTGGACCCGATGCCCGAGGCCGACGATCCGTCCCTGTCGGCGATCGGTCGGCGACCGCTGTGGTCGGTCCTGATCGATGCGGCCCCCGTCGCGGGCCGGCCCCGCGAGCGGTCCGAGGACTCGCCCGAGCAGTCGCTCCTTTCGGGCGAGTCGATCGCTTCGGAACGCGAGGAGTTGCGGATCCTGCCGGCCGTCGGTAGCGATCGGATCTACATCAATGACGGCGCCTCGATCAGCGCCTGGGACCGGTTCACGCTCCAGCCGATCTGGCGCACGCGGCCGAGTCCGGACGGCTACCCGGACCTGTACCAGAGCCAGATCGAGCGGCGCAACAAGTACCGGCGGGGGACCGCATCGCTGATCGAGGACAGCAGTTCGGTCACGGTGTCCGGGCGGGTTGTGGTCGCGACGACGGGCCTCGCCTGGCGTGAGCGGCGCGAGGGCGATCCGCGCGTGCACGCGCTGGATGCGGATACCGGACGCGTGCTCTGGTCCGTCGATCCGGCGCACCTGGACGAGCGCCTCGCGCGTTCGCACGTGCGCGGGCCGGCGATCGTGGACGGCCCGACGGTCATCGTCTCGATGCTCAAGTTCGTTCGTGCCCGGCGTCTGGCGAGCGTGTTCATGGTCGGGCTGGACCTGGACGACGGATCGCTGCGTTGGGTTCGCCTCCTGGGTACGAGCGGCTCGCTGCCATACGCGCAGCGGACCTGGGTGGGGGATACGTCGGTGCTGGGCCGGGGCGTGGTCTTCCGGGCTGATCGCCTCGGCGTCGTCGCCGCGATCGAGGCGGCCACCGGACGGCCGCTCTGGGTTCGACGTGTGTCGGCCCCGGCTACGGATCGAACGGTCGGCGCGTCGCCGTGGGAAACACAGCGGCCGGTGCTGGCCGGCGAATCGGTCATCGTCCTGAGCACGGACGGGCAGCAGATCCTCCGCCTCGGGCGCGAGAGCGGGCGGATCATCGAGCGGCGTTCGGGCCTGGGAATGGGCCGGATCTCCTACCTGCTCCTGGCCGGACGCACGCTTGTTGGAGTGGGCGTGGATCGGATCGGGCTGCTCTCGGCGACGGACCTGGCCGAGTCGTCGCTTCGCGTGGTGAACCTGTCGCCCGAGGCGGGCGCGATCCGCGGGCGGGTGGTCGTGATGGGAACCCGGCTGCTCATTCCCGTGGACGCGGGGATGGTGGTGGTGGACACGAGCCATCCGGGGGAGGGCTCGGACCTGGTCCGCGTCGAGAACTCCGGCAACGCCGTGCTCAGGGACGGGCAACTGATCGTCATGGACGACCGTCGCCTGTTCAGTTACCTGCCATGGGAGCGGGCCGACGCGCTGCTCAGCGAGCGCGTGCGGGCGAGCAGCCGGGACGCGGGCGTGGCGATCACGCTTGCCGAACTGGCCTACCGGGCGGGGCGGGCCGAGCGGATCATCTGGGCCGTGGACCGGGCGTTGTCGGCGATGGCGGCGCCCGGGGCGGGCGGGCAGGACGATCGTCGCAGGCTGTTTCGATCGCTGCTGGCGATGATCGACGCGAACCACGCGGTTCGCCTCGACGCGCAGGGCGCCGCACCGCTGACGCTCTTTGACGACGCGCAGCTGGACGGGTTGGTCGAGCGTCTGGATCGGGTGGCGCTGTCGGCCCGCGAGCGGGTCTCGTACCTGATGGAACTGGGAAGGCTCAACGAGCTGCGCGGGCGCGACGCCGACGCGATCGACGCCTATCAACGCATTCTGTTGGACGAGGCTCTGGCTTCGGCGGCGTGGACCAGCCCGCGGGCGACGGTCCGGGCCGAGATCGAGGCCTCGCGCCGGATGCGAGCGCTGATGCTCTCTCGCGGGGCCGGGGTCTACGCCCGGTACGAGGTTTCTGCCCGCAGCGAGACACAGAGCCTGGCGCCGGACGCCAGGGCAGAGGCGATCGAGCGGCTGGCCCGCCGATACCCCCTCTCATCGACAGCCGTCGAGCTCTGGCGTCGTGCGGCGCTGGTGTACAAGGGAGACGGGCGCACGCGGGACGAGATCGTGGCCCTGAGCAATGGGTTGCGGGCTGCCGATACTGCGGTCCAGACGGGCCAGTCGATCGATCCGGCGCTGCACGGGGATCTGGCCGGTCGGTTGATCCTGACGCTGCGTGAGATGGACCGGATCGTGGCCGCGGCCCAGGTTCTTCGCCGCGTGCGCAGCGCCCACCCCGACCTGGTCCTGCTGGACAACGGGCGGTCGTTGGACGCGGCGGCCCTGGAAGAGGACCTCTCGGCGAGGCTCTCCTCGATGGCCCGCCTCCCGCGGATCGGGCCCCACGTCGGATCGATCGTGCAGGCGCTCCAGGGCTGGAGGCTGATGCCCTCGCGGGCCCGGCAACTGGCTCCCCCGGTCGCGGAGCACGCGATGCTCATCTCCGGGGGCGAGTCGAGGTTCGGGCTCTGGGGGATCTGGAACGGGCAGGAGGCATCGGGCGATTCGTTGGTCCGGATGCTCTGGTCGCGCGCCTACGAGCACGATCAGCCACCGACGCTGGTCCGCCTGGATGCCGAATCGGCGCTGATGTACTGGCCTGGGCAGTCTGGCGGGCACATGGAACGCATCGACGCGATCGACGGGCACACGCTCTGGACGACGCCGGAGTTCCGAGACCTGTTCGAGCCAGACGCGGCGTTCGAGCGTCGCCAGGCCGAGCGGCGACGCCTCGGGGGCTGGATCGAGACGCCCACCGAGGGGCGGGTTCGCCTGGACGATCAACTCGTGACGATGGATGCGGGCACGATCGTGCTGGCCGAGCGCACCGGGCGCGTCGCGGCGTTCGACTCGCAGACCGGTGCGCTCCTGTGGGCCAGGCAGACGGGCATCGACCAGGTCTACGACGTTCACCTCGGATCCGGGTTGCTCGCGGTGGCCGGTGCGCGTGACGGCGAGGGACCGGACGGGGATCTGGTCGGGCAGCGCCCCGGGGTTCGTGCCTACGACGCGCGCACCGGAACGCTGGCCCACGACACGGGTACGCTGAGCGAGGCGCCGGCGTGGGTGCGCGTCGCCGGCGTGGGCAACGTCATCATCGGGCTCGAATCCAGCGTCGTCTCGATCGACCCGCTGACGGGAAAGACCAACTGGGAGATGTTCGACCAGCCCACCGTCGGATCGCTGGGTGCGTGGATCTTCGGCGACCGCCTGTTCCTGCTCAGCCAGGAGCCGGAGCTGTGGCTCGGGTCCGTCTCGTCGGGGCAACTCGGCGAGCACCCGCTCGAGGACCAGGGCAAGTTGGCGGCATCGGCGACCATCCGCGCCCACGCCTTGGGGCTCAACGTCGCCCTCTCGACCGACCGTGGCGTGCTGATCTACGACACCTCGGGCAGGCTGGTCGGATCCGACGCGCTGGGATTCACCCGACGGGTGCTTCCCCCGGCCCCGGCCGAGGCCTACTTCGTCAGCCTGGAACGCTCGCCGGTGGCCAGCAAGGACGGTCGCCCCGCATTCTGGCTGCACGTGCTGACCCGCGGATCGGCCATGGAGATCTCGCGGCGGGCCTTGGTCATGTTCTCCGAGCCGGACAGCCTCGCCCTGCTCGATGGGCGGGTCCTGATCAGCGCGGGGGGGGTCACGCAGGTCTACAGCCTGGCGCAAGAGGACGCTCCGCGGCCGTGACGCGATCGGCGGCGACGCTGGGGGCGAGGGGGCGATGGACCGATACTGATCCCGGAGGCGACCCGGGCGGCCCTGCCCCGCGTACAGATACCCGGAGAGCCTCTCGCTTTGATCGGAGCAGATCCAATGGCACACGAACGATACATGATCGGTCTGGCCGCCGGTGCGATCGCGACGGGGTTGCTGGGGTTGCCGGCCCGAGCCCAGAATGCGATGGGGGACGGGCGCGGGCAGGAACGGAGCCTCGAGTACGGCTCGGGCGGACGCCTGAGCCCGATCCGCCGGGACATCTACAGCGAGTACCGCCTTCGCAACTCCATCGTAACGGGCAACGCACCCGGGGGGCTGTCGTTTCGGGGGGATCTGGGCTACACCGCAGCCGGTGATTTCCGGGGGCAGCTCGGATCCAACGATCTGTTCGACTTCCGTCGCGATTCGCTCGAGTCCGGGCTCTCGGGGATGGGCATCCGCGGGACCGAGGCCCTTCAATACCAGTTCGGGCTCACGACGGGAAACCGCTTCGGCACCGGGCCGCAGGGCCCCCTGTACGTCCAGCGATTCGGTTCGGCTCAACTCGGACAGACACGCGTGCACACGCCCAGCACCGCGGGCACGCTTCGGGAATCGACCGGAATCCTGAACCTCCCGTCCAGATCGGCTCGTGATCCTCGATTCGACGAAAACCTCGATCGGCGGGGCCTGGACCTGTGGGTGCTGCGGTCCCCGTCGGCCTATGTGGCTAGCCGGGCCATTCAGCCCACGCTCCTGGGGGTGCGCCCCGGTCCGGACCAGAAACAGTACGGGCTGACCGCGTCGGAACTGCTGGGGGTTCGCTTCGTCCCGCTGGGCGACAACCCCGAGTCGGGAACGCCCCGTGAGGATGAGCCGACGACGCCCCCGGCGGGAACAGCGCTGCCCCCGGCGGGGCCGAGTCCGGAGCAGAATGGGAACGACCAGGGCGACGCGCACGAGCCCGTGACCGCGTACGAGATGGCGGTGCAGAGGATGGAGACGCGTCTGAATGAGCGTATGCAGACCTCGGCGGATCCATCCAACCCCTCGCCGGCGGGCGACCAGGGCCAGTCGTGGCGCCAGCAGATCGCGAGCCTGCGCAAGCAGTTGATGAACTAGGACACGGCCCGGGGTGAGTTGGCGCCCAACCAGTTGGATCAGAGTGGGGATCGGGCCGAGGCGGGGTCATCGCAGGGTTCCCCGCTTTCGGATCCGCTCGGTCAGGCCGAACGATCGTCGCGGATCCAGAGCGGAAACGACCCGGCCAGGCCGAATCCGGGGTTCCAGGTTCGCGAGCGTGTCCAGAACCCCGCGCAGGGGTTGATGCCGACGCTTGAACAGATGGGGATCGACCCGTCGATCATCCCGAAGATCGAAGACGACCAGACGGACGAGGTGGTGAACCTGTTCGACGGGAACGCGGAGCGGGACCGGAGCGAAGCGCTGCGCAAGGAGACGGTCGAGTTGCTCAAGGCCCTGGCGATTCGAGTGGACCGTCTGACCCCGGAGGTGGACGCCTCGCCCGGCTCGTATGAGGATCACATGAATCAGGGGCAGGCATTCCTCGCGCAGGATCGGTATTTCGACGCCGAGGAGCGGTTCAGTCGGGCGCTGGCCGTCCGCCCCGGCGACGTGATGGCCGGCGTCGGGCGCGTGCACGCCCAACTGGGCGGGGGCCTGTTCCTCTCGGCCGCGACGAACCTCCGCGCCCTGCTGCTGGACCACCCCGAGGCGATGGCGCTGCGCTACGGAAATGATCTCATCCCATCCAAGGAGAGGATCAAGACCGTAGCCAAGATTCTGCGCGCCAACGCGGCCGACCCGGCCCAGGCGCTGGCGGTCGAGTCGGGGATGCTCCTGGCATACCTCGGCTACCAGACAGACAATCCGCAGATGGTCCAGGAGGGGTTGGACCTGTGGGACCGGGCCGAGGTGAAGGTGAGCGCAGATCATGCGCGGGACCGCCTCGTCGAGTTGGCCCGGGCGGTCTGGACCCGCGCGCCGGGCGACTCCGATCAGCCCGGACCCAACGACACGAACACGCCCGGGGACGCAGCCTCGGGCCGGGTGAAGGACCCGTCCCGGTAGTTCATCCCAGTCGTTGGTCGCGGTCGGGCCCGTCGCCACGGCGCGCCGATCGCGACGCCGGTTGGACCCGGGTCGGGCGTGCAAACAGGCACCCACACGAGTGATGCGCACACGGGCCGGCGCTGCGGGGATCGGACACCCGGTGCTCGGGGATCTATCGTTCGCCGGCGCTGCTCAACGGGCTCGGCCGGGGACGAGGGCGCCCTCGATCGGACCGGGGCCGACCAGGACACAGGCCCCGTGGCCTATACCACCGATGAGGAACAATGACACCGGATCGTGAGCAGATTCAGACCCGCTCGGGCGACGCCCGTGGCCTGTCGATCGTGGACTTTCTGACCGACGGATCGTTGGCCGGGCTGTGCGATCGTCTGGGGGCGTTGAGCGGGCGCCAGGTGAGCCTGCTTGACGCGGAGGGTCGCCGGATCCGCCGGGCAGAGGGGCAGCAGGGGTGGCGCGTGGACGAGAGCGGGCCTGCTACCGGAGGCGCGGTTCAGGTGCCGCTCATGGTCGGCAGTTCCAGGATCGGGTCGATCCGGATCGCGGGGGAAAACGGGCAGGAGCCCGATGCGTCGCTCGTCGAGGCGTCGCGCCTGCTTGCATCGGCCGTGCAGGAGATGTGCGAGCGGGCCGTGCAACTGGAGCACCGCGCCAACGAGATCAAGGTTCTGTATCGCCTCTCCTCGATGCTGGTTCACACGACGAAGATCCAGGCCACGCTGGACGTGGCCCTGGATTCGGCCCTGGATGCGCTGGGGCTGGACGCGGGGTCGATCGCCCTCTTCGATCGGGCGCAAGATTTCAACGCGGACCGCGAGGAGGGCGTGATCCACCGCGCATCGCGGAATCTGAGCCGGGACTGGATGAACAGCACGCTGCCGCTGTCCAGGGGGCGCCTGTTCGATCGGTTGATGTTCGACGGGGAGGTGGTCGTCTCGGAGAACCTGCACAGCGATGATCGCGTCGTCATCGGCGAGCGGGCGATCCGAGAGGGGTTGGCCAGTTTCATCGGCGCGGGGCTGGTCTTCCGTGATCGGCCGATCGGCGTGATTCGTCTCTACGGGCGTCGGCCGTGCCGGTTCGAGGGGTCCGATCGGCGTCTGCTCGAATCGATCGCCCAACAGGTCGCCGTCGCCGTTCGGCAGGCGCAACTGCTCAAACTCGAGGAAGAGGACCGGGCGATCCGCCGACAGCTCCAGTTGGCCTCGGACGTGCAGCAGCGAATGCTCCCGCGCCGGGTTCCCGCGATGCCCCCCTTCGATGTGGCGGCCCGGTATCGTCCCAGCCTCCAGCTGGGCGGGGACTTCTACGACATATTCGAGGTCGGCTCGTCGCTGGCGCTGGCGGTCGGCGACGTCGTCGGCAAGGGGGTCGCCGCCGCGCTGCTCATGTCGATGGTGCGTGCATCAATCCGAGCGTTCGCCCAGGACGAGTCCGGCGTCGCCGAGGTCATCACCCGGGCCAACGCCTCAATGGCCCGCGACACGCTGCCAAACGAGTTTGCAACGCTCTGGTACGCGCTGGCCGACCCCGAGAGCCTTGACCTGGTCTACTGCTCGGCGGGGCATGATCCGCCCTTCCTGGCCGAGCCCGTCCCGGGCGGCGTGCGGATCGAGGAACTTGAACTGGGCGGGATGGTCGCGGGCGTGGACGCCTCGCAGCGCTACGAGCAGTGCCAGCGCCGGCTCCGTCCCGGGCAGGCGCTCGTGGCCTATACCGACGGGCTGACAGACGCCATGGACTTCCAGGGGCATAAGTTCGGTCGAGATCGCCTCGAATCGGCGGTTCGCCATGCCCTGACCGAGGATCCCGCCGCACCGACCGCCCGGATCCTCGAACGCATCTTCTGGGAGTTGCGCCAGTTCGCAGGACTGAGCGATCGGACCGACGACCAGACGATCATCGTCCTGCGCGTCTTGAGCCCGAGTTGAATCGAGTCCGGCTGGCGATCCGCGTCAGGCCGCCGTGGGACGGTCGTCGTCGGATCCGGCGCCGGGCGGGTCGAATACCATCTCCCGCAGCTGGTTGATGCGCAGTTGCGCGTCGTCGATGGCCGCCTCGACGCCGCGGATCAGGTCGTCGCTGGAGATGGCTCGCCCGATGCGCGAGGCACGCCCATCGGCAAGGCGCCGCGCCGCATCGGTCGGAAAGGGATACGAATCCGGTTCGGTCTCGGTCGTCTTGAACGGTAATGGGATCATGGCCAGTCCTCCCTCGGCGCCGGGCTCTGAATCATCGGCACAGGGGGCGGGATCGATCAGGGCTCGATTCCTGTCCCAGGCGAGCGCGGCGGCATAATCGACAAGGTCGCCGCCGGGCCCAACCCAGGAGCCCCGATAGGATCCAGATCGGAACGGCGTCGCGCGCGCGGCCAGTTATTGGCTCGGTGGATGCACCGGGCCCCGCGAGGACCGCCCGCCGGGCCCTCCGGTGGCGCCGCGACCGGGCTGATCGGGGGAGGGAGAGGGGCGAGCGAGCGGGGGGCGAGGGGGGGCGCGGGGGGGGGGTTCAATCGGCGTTCGAGTTCGCACTGCTCGAATCCGATCGGTGTGCTGCCAGGATCCTGGGCTCGGATCCGCGCATGATCCGGCCCAGGTTGCCCCGGTGCCGGAGCACAACCAGACACGCCAGCGCCAGCGTCGCGACAAAGGCAGGGACGAGCGATCCGGACCGCTCGTCCGCGTCGGGCAGCCTCGCCAGCAGCCAGAGCCAGGCGGGCAGGCTCGCCGCCGCCAGGCAGGACGAGAGGCTCACGTATCGCCAGATCAGGATTGACGCGATCCAGACGAGCAGCGCCCCGCCCGCGGGAATCGTCAGGAGCGGAAAGACGCCCAGGAGCGAGCCAAGCCCGGTCGCCACGCCCTTGCCCCCGCGCCAGCCGAGCCACGGGCTGAACATGTGCCCGATCACGGGCGACGCCATCACGATCAGCCACCAGATCAGGTCGTCCGTCGCCGGCCGGGCCTGCCCGGCGACGCCCATCGCCAGCCCGGCGCCGAGCGTGGGAACAAGCCCCTTGGCGACGTCCAGGACCAGGCAGAGCAGCCCGACGCGTCGCCCACGCAGGCCCAGTTCCTTGCCGAGCACGCGCATCACGTTGGTCGCGCCGATGTTTCCCGAGCCGTGGGCGCGGATGTCGATGCCGTGGGCGCGGGCCAGGAGCAGCCCGAAGGGGATCGAGCCGCAGAGGTACCCGATCGCGGCCAGCGCGGCCCAGGCGATCATCCGCCCCGCCCCGCCAGCCAGTCCCGCATGCGATCGAGCAGGTCGGCCCAGACCTCGTCCTCCGAGCCGCCCGCATCGATGAGCAGATGCCGAGCCGGGTCGCCCCGGGCCTGCTCCGTGTAGCCCCGGCGGACCAGGCGATGGAACTCGACGCCCTTGGCTTCCATGCGATCCGAGAACAGGGACGGTTCGAGCAGATCGGTGCGTCCGGCCCGCTTGGTGCCCCCGGCCATTCGCCGCGCCGCCGTCACCTCGTCAACGTCGAAGATCACGACCAGGTCCGCCTCGATGCCGCCGGTGGCGACGCCGGCCACCGCCAGGATCTGCTCCCGGGGCAATCGGCCCGCGGTCCCCTGGTAGGCGAGCGTCGAGGAGACGAACCGGTCGGCCAGCACGGGTCGCCCCGCCGCCAGCGCCGGACGGATCCGCTCGTCGATCAACTGGGCCCGGCTTGCCATATACAAGAGCATCTCGCAGCGCACGCCCATGGCCGCGTGCTCGTGATCGAGCAGGATCTGTCGGATCCGCTCGCCCGTGGTCGTTCCACCCGGCTCGCGGACGGTGCATGGATTGAGCCCGGCCCCGGCGCACGCGTCCACGAAACGGTTGAACTGCGTGGTCTTGCCCGAGCCGTCCGGCCCGTCAAAGACAACGAACAGCCCAGCCAGGGCCGAGAGAAACTGCGTATCGGTGCTGGATCTGGTCACGGCGCGGCAAGTGTAGTCGAGCACGCGCCCGCGTCAGGGCTTGAGACGTTCCAGTCGCGTCTTCCACGGCGGGCCGCCCAGTTCCGGGTCCAACGAACGCAGGCGGGCCAGGTGGGCGACGATGGTCGGCGTGCGCCGCCCGTCGGTGTTGTCTGCGCCGAGCGTCTCGAGCATGATCGTCCACGCCTGCCAGAACGCCTCGGGCAGGGGATCAACGCCTTCCAGTCGATCGCCGAGGCCACGAAGACGGGCGAATCCCTCTCGCGTGTGCCCGGTTCCGAGTTGCGCCCGCCCCATCGCCAGATCCAGACGGATCTGATCCGCCTCGTCGATGGCCTGGGGGCGGAGGGATTCGAGCGTGGCCAACGCCTCGGCCGGTTGCTCGGCCTCGACCTGCGCCAGCCCGAGGTCCAGACGCAGGCGGTCGGCAAGTCCCCCCTCGCTATCGCCCCCGTGGTCGTGGGTCCAGTCCAGCCCGCGCTGTGCCAGCGGGACCAATCGCTCCCGGGCTAGCGCGCGCGCCCGGTCGGCGCTGGTCAGGCGAGCCGAGCGGAACTGGTCCCAGGCCGACTCCAGCGCCGAGACGATCGCCGGGGTATACACGGACCGGGCCCGCTCGCCCATGGGCGAGTCCCGCCCGATTGCCTCGACCGCATCCATCGCGTCCAGCGCGTGCCCGGCCTCCAACTCCAGAGCGCCCAGGTCCACCCGCCACACATCGGCCCTCGAGTCGTCCGCGAGACGCTCGATCGCGAGTCTCAGCGCCGATGCCCACGCTTCGTCGGCACCGCCCGGCGCATCGGGCAGGGTGGCCAACTGCTCTGCGTGCTGGACGGCGGCGATCAAAGCCATCTCGCTCCGCGGCCAGTCGGGTCGATCCGCAGCGAGTTGAATCAGTCGTTGCACGCCGCCCAGTCGTCGGGCCGGTTCGTCGGAGTCAAGGAGAATGGCAGCCGCCTCCCAGAGCGCCTCGGCGGCCAGGGGCCCGGCGTCGGGCCTGCGGGCCAGGCCGTCGAGCAGGTCCAGGGCCTTGGGAACGTCGGGCTGCCGGGCTGCCAGATGAACAGCGCGGGCGAGCGTGGCGATCGGGGGCAGGCGATCCAGCGGGGCCGAGGCGTCGATCCGGGGTCCGAGGCGGGCCAGCGCGAGCGAGAGCAGATCCGAGCGTTCAAGGCCCAGGTCGGTCCTGGAGGCGAGGCGGGCCTGCTCGGCAACCGCTCTGGTCAGCAGGGCCTGATTTGTCGGCGTCCGATCGAGCAGGGAGCGGGTGATCGCGTCCGATGCGAGCATCTGGAGCAGCGGGTCTGCCCGCCCGTCCACGACGAATGGTGGGGCGGTCCGCGCCTGGGCCAGCGCGCCCAGGACCTGATCCAGTTGCTCGCCCGACCCGGCCGACGCGACCAGCCCGAACCACGCCTCGGCGTAGGCCGGGTGCGATCGATCGCTCGGTTCACGCAGCAGCGCAATGCCCCGGGCAAACGCCCGTCGCGCCCGGCCCGAGTTCTCGGCGACGCCGGAACGGTTCAGCGCCCAGCCCAGGGCGACCAGGCGCGACGCCTCGCCGAACCGATCGCTCACCTCGATCGCATCGAGCCCCGTCCGGGCTTGATCGATGAGGCGAGCCGACTCCTCGGCATCGTCGATCGCCGCAGCCAGCAGGATCCGGGCCCGCCCGAACAGCAACGGCAGGCTCGTGCCCAGCTCGAAATCCAGTTCGGCCCGCTCGATCGTGCCCGACTGCACGACGGCGATCCGATCCGGCGATCGCTCGGCCAGGTCGAGCAGGGATTCAAGATCCCGGCGTGCGGCGTCGAGCATCTCCAGCGCCCGCCGGGCGGCGTCAGCAACTCGACGGGGCTGATCGGGCAGGGGGAGCCCGAATAGAACCTCGCTGTCGGACCCGTCGCGGGTCAGTTCGGCCAGCACGTCGGCAGCGCGATCCACGGCCGGGCGGGGATCGGCGGGCACGGTGGCGGGCGCATGGACGGGCTGCGCAAGCGCCGGGCCCGAGATCATGGCCACGACAATGCCGGCAAGTGCGCGTCGTCTCATGGCGGGTTCAACTGATCGAGTGTCAGGACGTGATACGAGCCGGGCCCGTCGCCGTGCACTGCGGCGATCGCCTGCATCACGCCGGTGGGATCGTCGTCGAGGAACTGGATGGTCTTGATGACGACGGGTCGGCGTCCGGTTCTCGGGCTGGGTGGATTCAGGCGATCCAGCTCTTGGAGAACCCGCTCGCGACCGGCGCCCCAGGCGCCCTGCTCGTCGCTCGGCCCGGACCGCCTGAACCCGCGTGCCAACAGGAACACCACGTCCGGATCCAGCGCCAGGGCTGCGTCGAGCCCGTCGAGCGGGTTGGATCGCCCCGCGGGCTGGATCGACTGCACCCACGCCGCCAGCGCCGCCGTGTTGCGCGTCGTCGCGGGCAACAGGCCGGCGGATCGACCGCCCAGCGTCTGGTACGGCGCGGCGCCGGGGTCGGCCAGCGACCGATCGCGGAAGATCACGACCTGGAATCGCTGGTCCGGGGACAGGGCCTGGACCGATCGGACCAGTTCCCCGAGCACGAGGCTGAGGCTGGTGACCATCGACCCCGACGCGTCCACCGCGTAGACCACCCGCGAGGCGCGGCGAACCTTCGTTCCGGCGAAGGTCGTCTCCCCGATGAACCGGCGCATCGAGCGGGGGCGGGGTGTTGCGGCGGCTCGGCGCGACGGGATCGACGGCGTCGATCCGCGAGCCGACCGCTGCACGAGAATCGGCTCGACGGGCACGGGTTCATGCGCAGTTCTTGCGCGTACGGGCCCGGGCGCCGGGGCCGCCGTCTTGGGAGCGGGTCGATCGGGGCGATTCTGCGTCGGCTCGGGGGCGGGTTGCGGCTCGCTGAGCGAGACGACCACGCGAGCGCTCGTGCGGGACCGCGGCCCTCGATCGAAGACGATCCCGGCGATCACGAGCAGCAGCGTCAGGTGGACGAGCAGCGAAACGCCCAAGGGAACGAGCAGCGGACGAATCCTGGCGACCGGCGCCATGGTCTGGTCCCCGGTCGCCGCACCGGTCCCATCCGCTTGGGCGGGCGGTTCAGTCATCGTCGTCGTCGGTGTCTTCGTCGGTGGGGGGTCTGCTGGGCGCGAAGACAAACCGGTCAAGGCTCAGGGCACCCGGCCCCGAGAGCAGGACCGACCCGGCCATCGCAAGAAGGGCGAACTGCCAGAAGAACGGCATCCAGTTGGAAATGTCGAACGCGTCGTAGGCGGGCAGAAAGCCCAGGCGGGCGGAGCCGGCCTGGATCGCCGGCCCGATCTGCGTCAGCCAGATCGCTGCGATCATGGTCCCGGTCAGCCCCAGGGCAGCCAGGCGTGTGAACAGACCGAGCAGGATCACGACCCCGCCGATGATCTCGGTGATGGTGGCGAGCCACGCCAAGACGATCGGCCACGACCCACCGGACATCGAGGCGGGCCAGATCGGTTGCAGTTGCTTGCCGGTCTTCTCGTTGTATCGGTTGGGATCGCCCGCCTTATGGACGATCAGCGTGATCGCGTGGACGGCCTTGACGCGCACAGGCGTGGGAAAGTCCGCGGCCGTGAACTGCCGGGGCGAACCGCCCTGGATCAGGACGATCCGGTACGGCGACGGGCCCATCGCCAGCCCGCCGGACGATCCATCACCCGTGCCCTGGTCGGGCGCGGGTTTGTCCGGAGGCGCAGATGTCGGCTCCTGCGGGGGCTGCTCGGTCGGCGTGGGCAGGGGTGTCTGCGGTGCGCCTTGAGCGGGTGGGGCTGGAGGGGCGGGGGGGGTGACGACGCCGTAGGAGGCGAGGATCGCCGCGTCCTGGCCCGAGACCTCGATCTGGGTGGTGACCTTGCCAAGCCCGGCCCAGATGAACGTCGCCCCCAGAACCAATCGCAGCAGCAGCGGGGAAACGTTCAGGGCGACTCGGTCTCGGAATCTCATGATCGGGCTCCGGGCGGGGCGTGGGGGTGGATGATACGCGATTCTCAGAGGCTCGCCCCATCACACCGGGTGGGGCGATGCGATCCGCCCGAATCTTGTTGGGATCCTGCGGTCATGCCTTTGCGCCGGGGCGCCGGTGATACGATGCCGGTGCGCGGGCGTGGCGGAACTGGCAGACGCGCGGGGTTTAGGTCCCCGTGGCCGAAAGGCCGTGCAGGTTCAACTCCTGTCGCCCGCAGTGATCGGATCCCGCTTCAGATACATCCGCGCTCGAACGCGGCGAGGAACGACGAGAAGTCGTCAAGGTCGATCCGCCCGTCGCCATCGACATCTGCGGCCCGCTCGCCGGTGAAGAACGCCAGGACGAAGGCGAAGAAGTCGGCGACGTCCGCCAAGCCATCGGGGCCGAATGAGACGTCGATCTGGACGAGCCGGTTGGAGTTGTCCATGACAGCGATGAACGCGCCGCCGCCGATGTGGGTCAGCCCGCTCAAGCCCGTGACCACGAAGGCCTGCCCGTGCTGATCGATCGCCGAATCGCCCAAGGGGACCATTCCACGTGGCGTGATGGACACCGTCTGCCCCGTCGCGGCGCGCACGCAAAGCGTTGTCGCGCACAAGGCGATCAGTCGAGCCGTGGCGTTCACTCTTCCGCGCACATCCTGCCTTCCGTCGCAGTCGTCGGGGGCATGACTCAGTCCTGCGTCCACGTCTGCCCCGGCTCCATGACCTTGACCTGGACGCCGACCGGGGCGAATGCCGATGGATCCTGCTCGATCGGGGGCCACGTGTTGTAGTGGATCGGGATGGCCACCTTCGCCCCGATCATCTCGGCGGCGCGGGCGGCCAGGTCCGGACCCATCGTGAATCGGTCCCCGATCGGGATCATCGCCACGTCGGGCTTGTAGATCTGCCCGTAGAGGCTCATGTCCGAGAACAGCCCGGTATCGCCGCAGTGGTACGCCGTGACGCCCCCCATGCGCACGATCAGCCCGCAGGGCATGCCCATGTACCGGCCCTCGTAGGAGGACGAATGGAACGCGTGGGTGAAGGCGATGAAGCCGAAGGGCGTCTCGATTCGGCCGCCGGGGTTGCCCGGTTCGAGCCTGGTCAGGCCCTGCGCAGCGAGGTACTCGGTGATCTCGAATGCGGCGTAGACCGTGGCGTCGTTGGCCCTGGCGATGGCGAGCGTGTCGCCGATGTGGTCCGCATGCCCGTGCGTCAGCGCGATCGAGTCGCAGGCAACGTCCCCGGGAGCGAGCGTGGCCAGCGGATTGCCGGTCAGGAACGGGTCGATGGCCAGCGTGTGTGAGCCGTCGGTGAGGAGGAAGCCGGCGTGCCCGAGGAAGGTGAACGTCAGGGCCATGATCGGTTCTCCGACTGCCGTGGCAAGGCCGAATCATACGCCGGGGCTCGCCTGCCAAGCCCTGTGGAAGGCCCCGGAGCGTGGGATCGCGTGCAAGATCGGTATCGGTTCGGTACGGCAATCGAGAATTGGGTTGCTTCAATGCGGGGTTCGTGTCACCATCGGGGAAGGAAATGTGATCGACGGGCGTTTCTCGTGCGGGGACGGTGCGGAACAGGAGATGAACATGGGCACGGGATTGGTTCGTCGTAGGCGTTGGAGCATGGGTCGGTCTGGGCTGGTCGGTTTGGTGCTGGGCTCGGGCGTCGCCGCGGCGATGGGCGGCGGCAGCGCCGACAACGTGATGCTGATCGTCGATCCGACGGACGCCGAGTCGATGTATGTGGCCAACTACTATCGGGCGGCCCGGGGCGTGCCCGACGAGAACATCCTGTACATCAAGCCGCACACGAACGGATACGCGACGTTCGCCGCGAGCAACTCGATCGGGTTTCAGGGCGAGTTGCTCAACCGAGACGTCCGCGACCACGTCGACTACATCCTCCTCATGCCGAACCCAAGGTATCGGCTCGGTGCGGCGGGGCTGGTCTCGGACGCGTGCTCGCCGGTCTCGCTGTTCGCCGTGGCCTCGTGCTTCACGATCGCCCCCTTCGCCGACGAGATCCTGGGCGGGCGGATTCCCGTGACCAAGCCCAACTGGTTCTTCAGCTCCGGTTCGGATCCGATCGCGTTTGACAGCAGCACGAAGTACTTCATGGGCGCGCCGAGCCAGCATCCCGCTGCGCAGCGTTACTTCATCGGGGCCCAACTCGGCTACACGGGCCAGCGGGGCAACACGCTCGATGACATCCTCACGATGGTGGACCGGAGCGTGGCTGTGGACGGGACGCGCCCGGGCGGCACGTTTTATTTCATGGAGACGACCGACGCGGCGCGCAGCGATCCTCGCGATCCGCTGTATCCGGCCACGGTTCAGAACATCATCGACCTGGGGGGTTCGGCCGAGCTCCTGATGGCCGTGCTGCCGCTGGGGCGCCACGACGCCCAGGGCATCATGACCGGGTGGGCCACGCCGAACATCCTCGGGGGGGACTTCACGATCCAGCCGGGCGCGTTCTGCGACCACCTGACGAGTTTCGCCGGGACGTTTGATACAGCCAGCCAGACGAAGATGTCCGAGTGGATCGCCAAGGGCGCGAGCCTGACGGTGGGCGCTGTGCAGGAGCCGTGCAACTATCCCGGGAAGTTCCCGCGGGCCACGATCCACACGCTGATCTTCCAGGGAATGAGCCTCGGCGAGGCGTACTTCCGTTCGGCGCAGTTTGTTCCGTTCCAGATGCTCCTCTACGGCGATCCCGTAACCCGCCCCTTCGCATACATCCCGCAGGTCTCGGTGCCCGACGCGCCGCCCGGAACGGTCGCCGGGACGATCACGCTTTCGCCGCTGGCGACCACCGACAACCCCGCCGCGGGGATTGCCGGCCTGGACCTGCACGTCGATGGCGTGCTGGATTCATCGATCCTTCCGGGCGAGTCGTTCACGCTCGATACGACGCTGCTGGCCGACGGCTGGCACGAGATTCGCGTGATCGCCTTCGAAGACTCGCCCGTCAAGACACAGGGACGTTGGATCGGCTCGATCAACGTGGATAACGCGGGCCTGTCCAGCGCGGTCTCGGCGACGCCGACCGCCGGGGATCTGGACACGGCGTTCCGCTTGGACGTTTCATCGTCGGGAGGCGCCGTTGACCGGATCGACCTGCTGCACAACGGCCGCATCGTCGCCTCGGTCCCGGGCGCGTCCGGGAGCGTGGATCTGTTCGGACAGAATCTCGGCGCCGGGACCGTGGACGTTCGCGCACGGGCGCATTTCGCCGACGGGAGCATCGCCGAGAGCGCCCCGGTGAGGCTGGACGTGGGCTTTACCAGCGCCGGATCGCCCGGCCCGACGCCCGTGGCGTTCTCGTATGAGCGGACGGTCTTCGACAATCAACCGTTCGTCGTCGGGTTCCCAGCCAGTTTCGTCGACGACCCGTCCGGCGCGACGTTCACCGTCGTTTCAGGACCGAGCCAGGCAACGGTGGCGCCCGGTGGCGGCGGGCTGCCCTATCGGATCCTGACGCCCGCCCAGGGCGCGGCCGGCTCCGACGCGATCACCTTTCACGTGCAGACGCCGTCGGGTCTGTCAAATGACGCCACCGTCCTGATCACGTACGTTGAGGGCCCGCTCGACGGATGCATCGCGGACATCGATGGCGGGGGAACCGTGGACGTCAATGACTTCTTCTTCTTCGTGGTGGCCTTCGGGCTGGGCGATCCGGCGGCCGACCTGAACCAGGACGGCTCGATCGACGTGCTCGACTTCTTCCTCTTCGTTCAGGCCTTCCAGGCCGGCTGCGACGCCTGATACGGATTCCCGCTCAAACTCGTGCGTCGAATCAACGCGAAGGCGACACGGAAGGAATCAGGATTCAACACGGAGGACGCCGAGAACACAGAGAGGAGACATGATGCTTCCATTCTGCTTCGAGTCCTTCGCGCCCTTCGAGTTCAACTGCTCGTCTCAGCGCTCTCCACGTGAATCTCCGCGCCCTCCGCGCTCATCCGAGTGCCTTGATTGAGAAGAGTGAACGAGGAGGGGATTGGGGCAACAGAAGGCGCCCTTCCAGACCTTCGTCCCCTCCCATTCCTTCTCGATCTGTCGTCACGCACGAGTCCCATCGGTGATCCGCATAACACCTGCTCCCCTCGCTGCCGCGGTGAACCAAGGGTGGGCCGCCCGGGGTTCGCGATCTGGTGTCAGCGCGGGGCCGTCCTCAGGTGGACTGGGCCCCGGCCTCGACGGGCGCGTCCCCGTCCTTGCTCGGCTCGGGCTCGGCGATCGCGTCGAAGATGAGGTGTTCCTTGCCGTCGGCCTTGCGGATGAGGATCTTGTTCTTGCCGTGGAACTCGCCGCCCAGGAGGCGTTCGGAGATCGGATCCTCGATGTAGGTTCCGATCGCCCGGCGCAGCGGGCGGGCCCCGAAGTCCGGGTTGTACCCCTTGTCGATGAGGAACTCGCGTGCCGAGTCATCCAGTTCCAGGCTCAGCCCGCGGCCCTTGAGGCGCTCGGCGACCTTGCCGACCTCGAACTTGACGATGTCGATCAGGTCGTCGCGGACCAGCGGCTTGAAGACGATCACCTCGTCCAGGCGGTTGATGAACTCGGGGCGGAAGAACCGCTCGATCTCCTTCATCAGGATGCCCTTGATGTTCTCGTAGTCGGCGATGTTGGACCGCTTCTGGAAGCCGAACCCCGCGCCCCCCTTGATCAGGTCCGCCCCGATGTTGCTCGTCATGATGAGGATCGTGTTGCGGAAGTCCACGTGCCGCCCGAACGAGTCGGTCAGGCGGCCCTCTTCCATGATCTGGAGCAGCATGTTGAACACGTCCGGGTGGGCCTTCTCGACCTCGTCGAGCAGCACGACCGCGTACGGCCGCCGGCGGATCTGCTCGGTCAGCTGCCCGCCCTCCTCGTACCCGACGTAGCCGGGCGGGGCGCCGACCAGGCGCGAGACGTTGTGCTTCTCCATGTACTCGCTCATGTCCAGGTGCACCAGCGCCTCGGCGTCGCCGAACATGAACTCCGCCAACGCCTTGGACAGGAGCGTCTTGCCCACCCCCGACGGGCCCACGAAGATGAACGAGCCCATCGGACGCTTGGGATCCTTGAGCCCGGCGCGGGCCCGGCGGATCGCCTTGGCGACCGACGTGATCGCCTCGTCCTGGCTCACGACCATCTTGTGCAGTTCTTCCTCCAGGTGCAGCAGGCGGTCGGCCTCCTCCTTCTCCAGACGCTGGAGCGGAACGCCGGTCATCTTTGAGACGACCTCCGCGACGACTTCCTCGTCAACCGTCCCGTCGATCTGCGCGGACTTCTCCCGCCAGTCCTTCTGGATCGTCTCCTTCTTCTTGCGCATCTTCTCGGCCCGGTCGCGCAGCTCGGCGGCACGCTCGTAGTCCGCCGCCTTCACCGCCTCGTCCTTCTCGATCGACAGCTTCTCGATCTGGGCCTCCAGTTCGGCCATGTCCGGGGGCTTGGTCATGCTCCGGATCCGAACCCGGGCGCCGGATTCGTCGATCACGTCGATGGACTTGTCCGGCTGGACGCGCCCCGTGATGTATCGTCCGGACAACTCGACGGCGGCCTCGATCGCCCCGTCGGTGATCTGCACGCGGTGGTGCTGCTCATACCGATCGCGCAGCCCCTTGAGGATCTCGATGGTCTGCTCATTGCTGGGCGGATCCACCGGGATCGACTGGAAGCGACGCGCCAGGGCCGCGTCCTTCTCGATGTACTTGCGGTACTCGTCGAAGGTCGTCGCGCCGATGCACTGGATCTCGCCCCGCGCCAACGCCGGCTTGAGCACGTTGGAGGCGTCGATCGCCCCCTCGGCCCCTCCGGCGCCGACGAGGGTGTGCAACTCGTCGATGAACAGGATCACGTTCTTGGCGCGACGGACCTCGTTCATCACCGCCTTGATCCGCTCCTCGAACTGCCCGCGGTACTTGGTCCCCGCGACCATCATCGCCAGGTCAAGCACCACCAGACGCCGACCGTGGAGGATCTCGGGCACGTCGCTGGAGATGACCTTCTGGGCCAGTCCCTCGACGATCGCCGTCTTGCCGACGCCCGCCTCGCCCAGCAGAACGGGGTTGTTCTTGGTCCGTCGGAACAACACCTGGATCACGCGCTCGATCTCGCGCTCGCGACCGATGACCGGATCCAACGTGTCCTGTCGGGCCAGCTCCGTCAGGTCGCGCCCGAACGAGTCCAGCGCCGGCGTGGAACTCTTGCGCTTGCGTCCCCCCTCGCCGGTCGCGCCCGGCGCGCCGCCGGCCATCGCGGCGGCCTCGTCGTCGCCTTCGGAACTGGCCCCGAGCAGATTCAGCACCTCCTCGCGGACCTCCTCCAGCTTCAGCCCGAGGTTGCGCAGCACCTGGGCCGCCACCCCGTCGTGCTCGCGGAGCAGACCCAGAAGCAGGTGCTCGGTCCCCACGTAGTTGTGGTTCAGGCTCCGCGCTTCATCGATCGCGTATTCGATGACCTTCTTGGCCCGCGGGGTCTGGGGCAACTTGCCCATCGTCACCATCTCGGGCCCGGCCTTGACCAGTTTCTCCACCTCCAGGCGGACCTTGCGCAGATCCACACCCAGGTTCTTGAGTACGTTGGCCCCGACCCCCGAGCCCTCCTTGACCAGGCCCAGCAGGATGTGCTCGGTTCCGATGTACTCGTGGTTGAAGCGCTGCGCCTCCTGGTTGGCCAAGGCCATCACCTTGCGGGCACGGTCGGTGAATCTCTCAAACATGGCTCGTTCTCCCGGATCCGGCCTCTGTTGTGGATCCTCTGGGCGGGCCGCCGCCAGCCACACGGGGCCCGAACGCCGATCCCGTCTCGGGCGCACCGCAGCAGTGCAATCGTAGGCCCGTCCCGGCAATCGCCCGGTTCTCGGACGACATCGGACCTGCCCACCGTCTCAGTCATCGGCAGCACGGGGTGTGTCAGTTCTCCCGAGCGCCAAGATGTTCTTGGATCCCGATTCTGGGACCTCCGGGGCGCTTCGCGGGGGGAAGGCGGCGCAGTCACCCCGGCCCAGCGCCTGCCGGCCCGGCCCCACCTGCCGCACTGGCAGACGGACCCCTCAGGGGCGGTCCATCGTCAGCGATTCCTGGGCGACGACCCGGATCGGAATGTTCGCCTCGTCCGAGGCCCCGGAGTTCCGGTCGCGGACGATCACCTTGAGCGAGTACCGCCCCACGCTCAGCGTCGCCGGCAGGTCCAGAACGTCCACCAGGTAGAAGTCCCGGACGCGGTTCCGTGAGCGGTGGCGCACGATCTGCGGCGGCTGGCGGTAGACCTGCAGGTCCGGGTCGCGCAACAGTTGCAGTTCCTGGGAGACGTCGATCGTCCACCCCCCCGTCTCGGCGTCACTCGCCGGCGTCGAATCGCCCCGCGCGAACGTGAACCCCTCCAACTCGACGTAAACCACCACGCGCTGAGCCCGCCCCGCCAGGAACGCGCTCGTGGCGAAGGGCGCGTACTGCCCGTACCCGCGCACCGACGTACACAGCACGGCCCTGGAAATACGCAGCGGCCGAGCAGCCTCCAGATCGCGGGAAATCCCCGCCAGACGCTCGCCCAGATCCCCGGTTTCCGCGTCGTCCAGGATCCGAAGAATCTCCGACACGATCCGCAGCGCCCGCCCTTGGGTCGGCGTCAGCGAGGGATCGGGCTTGGACTCCGGGATCGGCTCGCCCCGGACCGCCCGCAGTGCCAGTTGCAGCGCACGCCACGAGGCGAGCGGCTCGACGGCCGAATCCAGACGCTCGCCGACCAGACGTTCCAGCTCATCAACAGCCTCGCTCAGGCGCTGTTCCAGCGTCGGTGCCGGGGCGATGGCCTCGATCACCGACGCGGACGGCTCGGACTCGGAATCGGTGGGCGACTGGACCGCCTCGGCGTCCGTCTCCGAAGGGGACGCGGTGACGGTGGAGGGGGCGGCCGGGATCTCGTCCTTCGCCGGCGCCGCCGAATCCGCCTCGCTGGCGGCGCCGCCCGGGCCAACGTCGCGCCCGAAGCCCCGGTGCGGACGAGTCGCCGATTCGGCCGGGGAGCCCGATTCGGCCGTCTCGTGCGCTGCGTCGGGCTCGCCGGGTCCGGTTGATTGATCCGCCGAGGCCCGCTCGCTGAGGATCCGCTCCAGATCCAGCGCCTGCTGGGCCCAGGGATCCGACGAGGCCGCTTCAGGGGGGGGCGGGGGGGTGATTGCCTCGGCGCCGACGACAGCCGGCTTGTTGGCTGTCAGGCGGGTCAGCCCCGTATCGACGTCCGCTGTGGATGCGGGCGGCCCGTGGCACCCGACCAGGGCCAACCCCGCCGCCGCGATCGCCCAGCGCAGGGAAGCAACGATCATCGCGCCGGGGCGCTGCGTGCCGGGCCGGTGGATCGACGCGCTGTGGCGACGCACGGCTGAGCCTCCTGCGGTGCCGGTGGGGGCGCCGGATCACTCCGATCGGCGCCGACTCCCGCGGTCGATATCGGCGCTTCAGGCGGGCGGGCTTGTGAAACGAATCGCCAGGCACTCGAGCACGCGCTCGGGCCTGCCCAGCCCGGACTTCTGGGCCGCGTCCGCGTCCACGGCCGCGTGGAGCAGGTCCGCGGCCCGGCGCGAGCCCAGGCGCCGGGCCGCGTCGATCACACCGTCCCGAACCGGACCCCAGAGCTTGAGGGCCCCGGCCGCCTGCTGGGGGCTGCCCCCCGCCTCAAACATCCTCGCCGCGGTGTGGATCTTCCTGGCCAGGTCTATGCAGGAGTAACTGACCGGCACGTTGGCGTCGCGCGAAGCACGGTCCAGGATCTCGTGCAATCGCTCCAGCGCAGACCGAGGCGAGCCGCTGACCAGCGCCGACTGGATCGCCCAGAACTCCTCCTGCCTCGAGGCCCCGACCAGCTCGCCCACGTGCGCCGGCTCGATCGTGCCGCCCCGCCCGACCAGTAGCGCCAGTTTGGACAGTTCGCCGTCGAGCGTGCTCAGGTCCGTGCCGACCCGCTCGACCAGGCTGCGTGCCGCCGCCGGCCCGATCGTCGCGTCGTGACGCGCGCTACAGCGACGCTGGCACCACGAGGCGGCCACGCTCGGCGTCGCCAGATCGCACTTGATGACACGCCCGACCTTCTGGATGCCCGCGTCGAGTTTGCCCTTGTGCCACGTCTGGGCGCGAAGAACGAGCGTCGCCCCCTCGCACGGGGCGGCGGCGTACCGCTCGAACAGCGGACGGGCCTCGCCCCGCACCAGTTGCTCGGCGCTATCCACGATCACCATCTTGTGCGCACAGAGCAACCCCATCGAGCGGCACTCGTCGAGCACGTCGGCCGCCTCGGCCTCGGCGCCGTCGAAGCGGATCACGTCCACGCGACCGTGGGCCTCCTCCAGCACTCCGCGCAGCCGGGCGGCGTGCTCCTGGCGCAGGAACGCCTCCTTGCCGGGGAGCAGAAGGATGCGGCACGAGGCGTCCGGAGCGGGGCTCGATGGTTTCCTAGCAGCCACGCCCGGACGATACGCGATCCGTGCCCGCCGCACGCCCCCCCCCGCCCACCACCAACCGCTCCGAACGATCCGGCGTATGGTCAGGCAGGATCATGCTCACGCTCACGGTCATCCGGGGTCCGGACAAGGGTCGGCGGTTCGAGTTGCCCGACCACGAGCCGCAGTTGATCGGGCGCTCCAGCGAGGCGCTGGCGATCACGGACAACACGGTCTCGCGTCGCCACGCGGAGCTGACCCCGGACGCCGGGCGCTGGTGGGTCCGCGATCTGGACTCCCAGAACGGCACATATGTCAACGGTGAGCAGATCGCCCAGCGCCGGCGTCTGGCGGAGGGGGACCAGATCCGCGTGGGCTCGACGGTGCTGCTGTGCGGGCAGCCCAGCGTCGCCGGGGGCGAGGATCTGGTTCGCCTCGTCCGCCCGGGACTGATCGAAACCGAGGTCGAGCGGACGCTGGTGAGCAACGACGACTCGGTGATTCTTGCAGAGCCCGAGCCCGCGCGGGCGGCCCTGGACCACCTCCGCGTCATCTACCGCCTGACGTCGCTGACGACGCGGGTGAGCGACCGCGAGAACCTGCTCCGGGCGATCATGGACCTGGTCTTCACGGAGCTCGGGCCCGAGCGAGGGTTCATCATGCTCGGCGACGGGCAGGGCGGGCGCCTGGAGCCAGCGGTGGTCAAGCACCGGGTGATGCCCGCCGACACGGCCGAGGCGCGGATCAACGTCAGCCGAACCATCGTCCAGCACGTCCTCAAGAAGGGCGAGGGGATCCTGTCGTCCAACGCGATGAGC
>Ga0114931_10002005_pt1 | contig 25966 bp, 16 predicted proteins | sample 2SBtaG_FD_89579 | JGI IMG/M metagenome (GOLD analysis project Ga0114931, IMG submission 89579) | Deep subsurface microbial communities from Kolumbo volcano to uncover new lineages of life (NeLLi) - 2SBTROV14_V59a metaG | ecosystem: Environmental > Aquatic > Marine > Volcanic | place: Kolumbo... | reverse complement strand
ACTCGAACGGATCCTCGTGCTCGGGCACGTGAACGATCCGGTGCACGAACACGCCCGGCAGATGCACGTCGTCGGGGTCGATGCCGCCCAGCTCGCACAGCTCATCGGCCTCGACGATCGTCGTCTCCGCGGCCGTCGCCATGATCGGCGAGAAATTCCTCGCCGTCCGCCAGAAGCGCAAATTCCCGAACCGGTCGGCCCGGCGCGCGCGAATCAGCGCGAAGTCGGCCGGCAGCGCCCGCTCCATCAGGTAGTCGCGGCCGTCAAACACCCGCGTCTCCTTGCCCTGCGCGACCACCGTGCCGACCCCGGTCGGGGTGTAGAACGCCGGGACGCCGGCGCCGGCCGCGCGCATCCGCTCGACGAAGGTGCCCTGCGGGTTGACCTCGACCTCGACGGTGCGGTCGGCCATCGCCCGGTGCAGGTCCTCGTTGTTGCCGATGTACGTGCAGATGACCTTGCGGATGATGCCCGCTTGCAGCCACTGCGCCAGCCCCTTGCCCAGGTTGCCGGCGTTGTTGCTGATAAGCGTCAGCTCCTTCGCGCCGGTGGCGACGACGCCGGCGATCAACGCCTCGGCGTTGCCGCACAGGCCGAAGCCGCCGACCATGATGCGAGCGCCGTCGCCGACGCCGGCCAGCGCCTCGGCGACGCTCTCCTTCACCTTGTTGCGATGCCGCCCGGCGGCTTGCACGGTCATGAGCTCCTCCCGGGTGTCGCCTCGGCCAGCGCCTCGGCAAACTGCTGCACGCCGCTCCGCAGATCCTCTTCCGAGATCACCAGCGGCGGCGCGAAGATGGCGGTGCCGCGGCGCGGATCGGCGTGCAGGTACAGCTTCCGCCGCGCCAGCCCGGCACCGAGCGCGCGCCACTCGTTGTCGTCGGCGTCCAGCTCGAGCGCGGCCAAGAGGCCCAGCCCGCGCACGGCGCGGACCACCCCCGGCTGCGCCGCCGCGACCTCGCGCAGCGCGCCCAGGAGCACCGGCTCCAGCGACGCCGCGCGGTCGAACAGCTCGTCCTCGCGATAGCGGGCCAGGGCCGCCACCGCCGCCGCGCAGCCGAGCGGGTGGGCGTAGTACGTCAGGCCACACGCCAGCAGCTGGTCGTCGAACGCATGCGCGACCCGGTCGTGGACCAGCACCGCGCCCAGCGGCGCGTAGCCACCGGTCAGCCCCTTGGCCACGGTGATCATGTCGGGCACCACGTCCCAGTGTTCGACGGCGAAGCCGCGCCCGGTGCGGCCGAAGCCGGTCAGCACCTCGTCGGCGACCAGGAGCGCGCCGTGGCGATTGCACGCCTCGCGCACCATCGGCCAGTAGTCGGGCGGCGGCACCAGCACGCCGTTGGCGCCCGGCACCGGCTCGAGCACCACCGCGGCGACGTTGCCCTCGAGCCCGAGCACCTCGTCGATCTGACTGGCGCACTCACGCCCGCAGCTGCCGACGGTCTTGCCGAACGGGCAGCGATCACAGTAGCAGTCCAGGCAGTGCACGGCGCCGGCGACCCCCGGCTCGACCGGCAGCCGCCGCCAGTCGCCGGTCATCGACACCGCGCCCATGGTCGCGCCGTGGTACGAGCGGTAGCGAGTCAGCGTCTTGTAGCGACCGGTCACCTGGCGCGCCATCTTGACCGCGTTCTCGTTCGCCTCGGCGCCGCCCAGGGTGAAGAAGACCCGGCTGTAGCCGTCCGGCGCCAGCGCCAGCAGCTCCTCGGCCAGCTGACGCTTGGCCGGGAAGTCGGCATTGGGCGGGCAGAGCAGCATCGAGTCCGCCTGCGCCACGATCGCGTCGATGACCGCGCGGTCGCCGTGGCCGAGGTTGGCCTGGTAGCTGAGGCTGCCCAGGTCGAGCCAGCGGTCGCCGCCGCGAGTTTCGAACCAGGCGCCGTGGCCGCCCGTGATCTCGATCGGCGTGGCGCCCGCCTGTCGGCTCCAGGTGAAGAAGAACGGGTGGCTCACACCGGCTCCGTTTCGAAGTCGAAGCGGTCGGCGTCGACGTTGTGGATCAGCCCGGGCGCGGCCCACACCTGGCGGGTGTCCAGGTTCATGGCGATGGCCCCGCAGGTCGCCGGCTTGTGCGGCTGCTCGGCCGTGGCCATGTTGGTGCAGACGCTGCGCGGGTAGCCCTCTTCCGAGCCCAGCCGCTGCCACACGTCGGCGAGGTCGCGCACCGGCTCGCGCTCGAGGCTGGCGTGCAGCCAGTTGTAGCGATCGCCGCTGGTGCTGGTCGGCGGCACCCGGCTCTGGTCGGCCACCGCCGGCGCCAGGCAGTGGTTGGTGTGCACGTACCAGTCCGGCTCGCCCAGGTAGAGCAGCTCGCGGGTGGTGCCCGAGGTCTCGATGCCGAACGCGGCCCCCGGCTCGGCCACCAGGTAGTGGTGCCCGGAGCCGATCGGCGCCGACAGCACCGCGTCGCGGGCATCCGCGGCGCGCTTCATGCGCAGCGCCACCCGCACCAGCGCCGACCAGACCACGCCGACGCGGGCGTCGGTCGAGTTCAGGTTGTTGATGGCGATGGCCATGCCGTGGCGGTTCATTCCGGCCATGCCCAGGCAGCCGGTCAGCGAAAGCAGCCACGCGTCCGGCGTGCGCATCATCATCACGTACGGGATGGCGGTGGCATGCATGTCCCAGGTCTGCGCGACGATGTCGCCGGTGGGCGTGCGCGCGCGGACGACACTGCAACCACCGTCCTCGGGTATCGCCGCGGGATCGAGATCGCGGAGATCGGTGTAGTGGTTGAGGACCACGATCTGCTCGGGCGTCACCCCGGCGCCCTCAGCGATGCCGAGCAACTCTTCGTACAGCGCCGCGTCGTACGCCGCCAGCACCGGCAGGTGCGCGCGGGCCACGCGCAGCACCTCGGCGTCCGACGGAAAGCCGCCGACGGTGCGGGTCAGGTAGACGCGCAGCGCCGCCAGCGATCGGATCTCGCCGGGGAAGGCGGCGCCGTGCCGCTGCCCCCACTGGCGCGGCGACTCGCCGGCGGGCAGGACCAGGGTGCGCACTAGAGCACCTCGGCGAACGTTGCCGCCAACCGCTCGGCGGCGTCGGCGGCGAGGTCGAGGGGCGGCGCCAGCGGAATGCGCCCGTCGGGCAGCACACGCACCCGCAGGCCGCGCTCGCCCAGCGCGGCTGCCAGCGCCTCGGCGCGGTCGCCGGCGTGGAGCACACGGTACAGGCCCAGCCCGTACGACTCGACCCCGCGCTGGCGCGCCGCGTCCATGGCCGCGTCGAGGGCGGCGATGCCCGGAGCGCGGTCGATGGTTCGCGCTGCCCGCAGCTGATGGTGCTCGCGCACGAGCGACAGCTCGTCACCGTCCCAGGTCGACACCATGGTCAGCGGCGTCGGCACACGGAAGCGCGACGACACGTGCATGTAGCCGGTGTGCGCCCCGCCCCACCAGACCAGCAGGTCCGGCCGCACAGTGTTGCGCCCGGTAACGAACGCGCGCGGGCCGGTGCGGTAGCAGGCGGTGGCGGTCTCGACGGCGACCACCGGCAGGTCGTGCTCGCCGCGCAGCGTTGCCAGCGCCGACCAGAAGTCGGCGGGAATGACGCGACCGGTGCGCTCCTGCACCGGCTCGTAGAACAGCCCCAGCACCCGCTCGCTACCCTCGCGCTCGAGGATCGCGGCCAGCGCCTGGATGCTGGCGTCGACCCCGGCCACCGCCGGGTGCGGCACCCGCGGCCAGTCGAAGACCCCCGGGCCCTGGCGGTGCACAGCCGGATCACTGATCGACCGGGTCGCGCCGGTGGTGTGACCGACGTAGCCACCGTCGAAGCCGATGGCCAGCTGCGCCTCCTTGCGGTGCCAGCGGAGGATGCGCAGCCCCTTGTCGATGCACTCGTCGCGCGAGGAGGTCAGGTACAGGTGTGGCAGCGCCGGCACCAGCGCGCCGATCCACTCGAGCGCGCGGATCATCGCCGGCGTGGCGTAGTTCATGATCGTCAGCTTGTTGACCGCGGGACCGTAGAGCAGCCCCGCGGCCTCGGACCCGGTCAGGCTGGCGGGCGGCTCGGCCAGCGGTCGCGACAGGCCGCCGGACAGATCCAGCTCGACCGCGTCAGCGCCGCCGGACAGACGCTCGCGCGCCGGCGCGTACGGCGGCAGCGGCGTGCGCGAGTAGAGCGCCTGCCCTTCCGGATCCTCGTACTGTCCGGTCAGCACGGTGACGGTGTGTGCGCCGTAGACGCGGTTGAGGTGGCCCATCGACGCGGTCATGCCGACGCGGTTGCGCGACGACACGTAGCGGTAGCGCGGCTCGCCGTCGGCGGTGCGACGGGCAGCGGCCTCGCAGAGCTGCGCCAGCTTGAGCTCGCGGCCGATGCCCATCCCCTGATACTCGGCGGCGACAGTGACCGACACCGAGTAGAGAGTGTTGTCGCGCCCCAGCATCGGGTCGCGGTCCGGGCCCTCCTCGCTGGTGCAGATTTCCAGCGGCGCGCCGATGGCGAAGCCGATCAGCTGCCAGTCGTCGCCGTCGGGCACCTCGGCGAAGGTGACGATCGAGTCCGGGTGCTCGATGGCGCTGCGGATCTGCGACGGCGGCGTACGCCGCGCCGGCTCGTAGACCATGTACTCGACGTCGAGGATCTGCGGCAGGGTCGACAGCGCGGTGTCGGTGTCGACGGTGCTGATGACCACGTCGCCGCGGCTCTTGCGCGAGCGCGGCGCCGGAGTCAGGTCCTCCCACGCCGGCGGCGTGCCTCCCGGGTGGGCGTCGAGCCACGACAGCGAACGGCGCACGGTGGCGAACAGCTCCTCGACCTCGCGGGCGTGGAAGCCCTCGCTCAACCGGTAGCGCACCGTCTGCGACCCGGCGCCGAAGACCACCGCGCCGCGCCAGAAGCGCTGGCCGAGGTAGGCAGCCAGGTGTTCCTTGCTGGGCAGGTCGAAGGCAAAAGCGTAGCCGCGCGCGCGCGGACTGTGCACCAGGTGGGGGAACGCCCGCGCCAGGTTGAGCAGCGGCGGCAAGACCAGCTTCTCGATGCGCTCGGCGTCGAAGCTGGTGGTCATCATCTCGGCGTGCAGGCGCCCGCGCACCAGCGACGCCGGCTGCGCCGCGGTCGGCTCGGGGTCCTCGAACTGGCTCATGACCACGCCGACCTGGGCACGCTTGGCGAACGCCACCGCGTCGGGGTAGTCCGGCTGGCCGCGGAAGTTGACCAGGCGAAAGCGGGTGTGCCAGGCGAACGATCCGCCCAGGCCGAAGCCGGTCTGCACCTCGTCGAAGATCAGGTGCACGCCGTGGTGGCGGGTCAGCAGGCGCAGCGCGCGGAAGAAGCGGGCGCTGGCGTAGCGGTCGCCGCCCTCGGACTGCATCGGCTCGATGACGCAGGCGAAGTAGTCGCCGGTGGCCAGCGCCTCGTGCACCGCCGCCAGCGACGCGACCTCCTCGGCCAGCAGCGGATCCTCGCCGATGTCGCCGAAGCGGCGCACCAACTCGTCGATCTCGCCCAGACCGACGTGCGCGTAGAAGCCCGACGGCGCCGTCGGCTCTTCCTGGTTGGGCGTGGACCAGACCGGAAACGGCGCGAAGGTGGTCTTGTGTCCTTCGATCTCGAACGGCGTCCGCTTGGCCGGGTTGAAGGTGTTGTGCAGCGCGTACAGGGTGCGGCCGTGGAAGCTGCCTTCGAACGCCAGCACCTGGCTCGCGCCCGGGCGCTCGGCGTTGGCCCGGCACAGCGCCAGCGCCTTCTCGTTGGCCTCGGCGCCGCTGTTGGCGAACGTCACCTGCGGCAGCCCCGGCACCAGGTGGCGCAAGGTGTTGGCGTAGGCACGCGCGGCCTCGGTCTCGCGCGCGCTGGTGTCTGTGCTGCGAACCAGGCTGTCGCCGAACGCGCCCTCGAAGTAGGCGCGGACCACGTGATCCTCGGCGAAGCCGCCACACAGGGTCGCGGTCTGACTCATGCCGTCTAGCACGCTCAGCGGATCGTCGTCGACCGACACGAAGTACGGACCGGCCGAACGCAGGTGGTCGAACACCGCCGGCTTCTTCTCCTGAACCACGCGATCGCCGGCGTACAGGCGGGTGAGCCACGCCTCCGACAGCGGCAGCCGGCCGCCGCGCGGCAGGCGCACGCCCATCGGTCGCGGCGTGTCGAGCAGGTTGCGCTCGGCGTCGAGCGCCTCCTCGGCGGCGTGCCGACCTTCCAGGCTGGCGAAGTCCGGATCGGGCATGAAGTCGGCCAGCATCGGGTGCACCTGCACCGTGCCCAGCACGTTCTCCTGCACCGCCATCGGCACCACCACGTTGCGCGGCGCCATCGACCCGGCGGGGCGATAGTTGCCGCTCTTGCCCACGCCACCGAACGGCAGCCGGCCGCTGGCCAGGTTGGTCGACCGGTTGCGGTTGAGGATACCGGCGTGAGTCTCGCGGTAGATGGTCTCGAACCGCTCGTAGCTGTCGGTGAAGACCGCGTTGGCGAAGCCGTAGGGGCTGCGGTTGATCACCGGAACTGCCTCGGCCTCGTCGTCGACCACCTCGATGTGCAGGTCGGGGCCGAACAGCTCGGTGTCGGTGTAGCCGGGGACGTCGTGGACGCCGGCGGGCAAGCGGTGCAGGCTCGCCCGCACCCAGCACGCGCCGTCCGGCGTGGGCAGCCCCTCGGCGAGGGTCTCGGCGCCGGCGGCGTGGCCGGCAGCGGTGGCCGCGGCGAAGCGCTGCGCGCCCTCCTCGGTGGCCAGCGGCCCGGCGAAGCTGGCGGCGTCGTCCGGATCGCCGAAGCGCAGCGCGCCGACCAGCGGCCGCAGCGCGTCGATCAGCGCCGGCGCGCAGCTGCGCTGGACCAGCACCCGGTCGGTGCAGGTGCAGCGCTGGCCGGTCGTCAGGTAGCCGCCGATGACGATCTCGTGGGCCGCCTGGCGCAGGTCGGCGTCGTCGAGGACGACGGCGGTGTTCTTGCCGCCCATCTCCAGCGCCACCAGCAGCTCCGGCCGGTCGAGGGCCGCCTCGGTGATCCGCCGGCCGACCGCGTACGAGCCGGTGAAACAGATGCCACGGACCTCGGGGGCCGCGACCAGGGCGGCGCCGGTGGCGCCCTTGCCCTGGATCAGGTTGAACACCCCGGGCGGGAAGCCGGCGGCCAGCGCCGCCTCGGCGTAGCGCTGCCCGGTCAGCGGCGTCACCTCGCTGGGCTTTACGATCACGGCGTTGCCCAGGAGCAGCGCCGGCACCGCGTGGGCGTGGCACAGGTGCACCGGGTAGTTGAACGGGCCGATCACACCGACCACGCCGAGGGCGTGGTAGCGCAGCTGCTCGGACGGGCGCCCGGCCAGCGGGCCGGAGACGAAGTCGCGGTCGACGATCGACTTGACCAGGTCGAAGCGGGCCAGCAGCGACCCGACCTCGCCGCGCGCCTCGCTGTGGAGCTTGCCGGTCTCGAGGGTGATCGCCTCGGCGATCGACTCCTTGCGCTCGGCGATGGCCGAGCGGAAGGCCATCAGCCGCTGAAAGCGATCGTCGATCGACAGCGCCGCCCATGCCGGCGCCGCCGCGGTCGCGGCGGCCGCCGCCAGACCGACCCGTGCCAGATCCCAGGCGGTCTCCAAGACCGGCGCTCCCGCGCGCGCGGGATTGCGCGAGACCAGCGGCTCACCCTGGGGCGCGTGGAAGGCGCCATCAATGTAATCGCCGAGCGGTTGCATGGGGCCCTCGTACGGCAGTGAGGTTCGGTCGGTCAAGCATAACCGGCGACTTATGTCCCGTCCGTGACGGCGAACGAGAGCCTTGCCACCCGCGCGCACACTGGTAATACATTATCGTTCCATGTAGTATCGACGCTTACCCCAGGTTTTCCTGCCGGTCGCACGGTCCCCCGCCCATGCCATCGCTCATATTCCTCGCCGGCCCAAACGCTGGACGGCGCTACAAGCTCGGCGAAGGCGACTACATCATCGGCCGCCGGAGCGACTGCCAGATCTTCGTGCCGGACATGCGGGTATCGCGCCAGCACGCGCGCATTCGCCGCGAGCGGGACGGCTGGTGCATCGAGGATCTGGGCTCGAACAACGGCACCTTCGTCAACGGCCAGCGGGTGCAGATGGCCAAGCTCGGCAATGACGACGAGATCGCCATCGCCAACAACCGCATCCGCGTCGACATGCCGCTGATGACGCCCAAGCCGCGCTCCACCTTCGACGCGCAGGTGACCATCGTCGAGATGGACAACTCGGAGATCTTCCTCAGCCGCGACGAGTCGGACAGCTCCGGCTTCCTGCGCAGCTCGGCCCTGGTCGGCATTCAGGACAGCGCGCGCGAGGCGCGGCTGCTGGAGCGCAAGCTGGGCGCGGTGCAGGCGATCCTCGAGACCGCGGCCCACACCACCGAGCCCGACGAGCTGCTCGAGTCGGTTGTCCTGCAGCTGCTCGAGGTCTTTCCCCAGGCCGACGCCGTGGGCGTGCTGGTCGAGGACCCGCGCTCGGGCGAGCTGCGGGTCAAGTGCCAGCAGCACCGCACCAACGGCGCCGGCAGCCAGGACCTGCGCGTACCCGGCACCATCATCGACCGCGTGGTCACCGACCAGCGCGGCATCCTCCTCGGCCAGCACGGGACGCCCAAGCCGGAGCTGCCCGGAGCGATCATCGACCAGGCGGCCGGGCTGATGGCACCCAACGGCATCGTCGACGAGCCGCAGGGCAGCCGCATGGGCGCGCCGATCCAGGCGCGCAACGCCCACTACGGCGTGGTCTACGTCGAGTGCCGGTCGGGCAGCTTCCGCCAGGAAGACCTCGATCTACTGACCAGTATCGCCGCCCAGGCGGGGCTGGCGTTGCACTCGGCGCGCATGCACTCGCAGCTGATGCAGCGGCAGCGGCTGGAGCGCGACCTGCGGGTGGCGCGACAGATCCAGCGGTCGCTGCTGCCGCCCGACCTGCCCCGGGTGGTCGGCCTCGACTTTGCCATCCACTACGAGCCCGCCTACCAGATCGGCGGCGACTTCTACGACTTCATCTGGCACGACAAGACCCACCTGGCGATCATGGTCGGCGACGTCGCCGGCAAGGCGATCAGCGCGGCGCTGTACATGGCCCGGCTGACCAGCGAGCTCAGGTCGCGCGCCGGCATCGCGCGCACCCCCAGTCGCCTGCTCCGCCGGGTCAACGAGGAGATGGTCAAGCTGGGTGACGACGGCATGTTCGCCACCCTGGTCTACGCCGTCTACGACCTGGAGAGCCGCACGCTGGTGTTCACCAACGCCGGCCACGTGTCGCCCCTGCTCCGCCGCGGCGACCGGGTCTTCCCGCTGCATGCCGAGCGCGCCCACGTGGCGCCGGTCGGGGTGGTGCCGGACCTCGAGGTCGGCGAGGCGCGGGTGCAGCTGCACGAGGGCGACCTGCTGGTCTTCACCACCGACGGCATCCACGAGGCCCGCGACTCCGCTGGCAACGAGTACGGACTCAAGCGCCTGTCCCGGCGCATCCGCTCGGCCCGCGGCGCGGCCGACGACGTGGTCCGGGCCATCCTCCAGGACGTCGATTCCCACGTGAAGGACGGCACCCAGGCCGACGACATCACGGTGGTGGCCCTGAAGATCGACGCCCGCCGGGCCCGACGCCGGACCAGTACCTACCCCGGCGTCGGCGACCTCGACGAGCAGCTGGCGCTGAAGCCGCCCACCGGGGACACTGACGTCGGCCGGTAGCGACCTGACTTCGGGGGTTGCAGGGCGAGGTCGGCTGTGCCATATTCTCGCGCCCTCGGAGGTCAACCCTCCAGAGGCCCGGAATTCCACGGAGTTTAACGATGGCGAAGAAAGGCAAGAAGGGCGGTCGCGAGCTGATCAGGCTCGTTTCCACGGCGAAGACCGGCTACTTCTACACCACGTCGAAAAACAAGAAGCGGACCCCGGACAAGCTCGTGCTGAAGAAGTACGACCCGGTCATCCGCAAGCACGTGGACTTCAAGGAATCGAAGATCTAGGAGCGCCCCGATGTCTCGCGTCTGCCAAGTAACCGGCAAGAAGGCCCTTGTCGGCAACAAAGTCAGCCACTCGAACCACCGGACCAAGCGGCGTTTCGAGGTCAATCTGCACACCAAGCGCTTCTGGTTCGAGGAGGAGGCCCGCTGGGTCAAGCTCCGCGTCACCAAGAAGGGCATGAAGATCATCGACAAGCGCGGCCTGGCCGCCGTCGTCAAAGAGATGCGCGCCCGCGGCGAGAAGGTGTAGGCACGGGCCTCCCGTGCCCTGCCCTCGCCTGCTTCGCCGCTTCTTCGTTCTTCTTCCACTCGCAGCCTGCGGATCCCCGCGCCCCGGCCCCGCCGACCTGCCGTCGCTGGCCGGTCGGGCACAGGTGCTGTGGGGTCGCGCCCTGGCGGCCACGGTGCGCAGTCACGCCGCCGACGCCGCGGCGCTACCCGACGGCGGCCTGGTCGTGGCCGGTGACTTTGCCGGCACGCTGATCGCCGCCAACGCCTCGGCGTCCGCCCGCGGCGGCGACGGCTTCGTCGCCTGGCTCGATGGCGGCGGCGCCGTACGGCGCCTGCTGTCCCTGGGTGGCGCCGGCCAGGACCGCGCCACCGCCGTGGCGGTCGCCTCCGACGGCCGGGCCGCTGTCGCCGGACAAGTGGGCGGGCCGGTGCGGCTGGGCAAGACGGAGATCGGCCGGACCGGGGCGACGACCGGCTTCGTCGGCGTGGTCAGTGCGGACGGACAGTGGCGCTGGGCGCTGGCGCTGGAGTCGAACGATCCGGCCTACGTCGCCGACCTGGCCTTCACCGAGGCCGGGATGCTGGTGGCCGGCGGCTTCTTCACCGGCAGCGTGAGCGTCGGCGGCGTCCGCCTGACCAGCGCCGGCAACCAGGACGCGCTGATCGCTGCGTTCGACGCCGGCGGCAAGGTCGCCTGGGCCCGGCGCGCCGGCGGCAAGGGCGCCGACCACGGCCGCGGCGTGGCGGCCGCCGGTGGGCGGATCTATCTCACCGGCGCCTTCGCCCGCACCGCCGACTTCGCCGGCGCCCAGCTCGACAGCAACCACAACCAGGACGGCTTCCTCGCCGCCCTGACCCCGGCCGGCAAGGTCGAGTGGGTCAACACCTTCGGCGGCACCGAACGCGACATCGGCATGGCGGTGGCGGCCCACGCTGACCGAGTCGCCGTCGGCTGCGTATCGAGCAGCCACGACGCCGACTTCGGCACCGGCAAGCTCGACGCCGGCGAGGGCTTGGGCGCCTTCGTCGCCGACTACAGCGCCGAGGGCGAGCCCCGCTGGGCGGTGCGGGTCGGCGACGGCGCCGCGGAGGCCCGCGCGCTGACGATGACGCCGGACGCCCTGATGGTGGGCGGGACGTTCACCGGGGTGCAAAAGATGGGCAACACCAGGGTCCAGGCCGCGGGCCAGCGCGACCTGTTCGTGGCCGCGATCGACGCCACGGGGAAGGTAACTGCGGCGACGGCCCTGGGCGGCGGCAAGTTCGACGACCTGGCAGCGCTGGCGACGGTCGACGGCGGCGCCGTGCTGATCGCCGGGACCTACGCCGGCAGCCTGCGCGCGGGCGGCGACGATCTGCCCGAGGCGAAGGACTCGGCAGCGTTCGCGGCCCGCCTGCGCCCGTAGCCTGCCGTCGCTCGCGCTATCGACCGGCGCACTCGGTGCGGCAGTCGGCCTCGATCTGCTCGGGGCCCTCGGCGCGCATCTGGTTGCGGCGGATGCAGTCGGCGACGCAGTTGCTGTCGGCCGGGGCGGCGTCGCTCGTCGGCGCGGTGGGCGCGGGCGCGGGCGCGGTGGGCGCGGGCGCGGTGGGCGCGGTGGGCGCGGGCGCGGTGGCGGCCGGCGTCTCCGGTTTCTTCTCGGCTTCGACCGGGGTCGCAGGGCCGGAGGGCGCGGTCGATGCGGCGCTGGGCGGCGGCGCGGTCGGCTGCTTGTTGTCGTCGGCGCAGGCAGCAGCCAGCAGCAGCAGTGCGCAGATGAAGAGGGTGCGCATCAGACGTCGAGGAGCAGGCGGTCGGGGTTTTCGACGCGCTCTTTGATGGCGACCAGGAACTGCACCGACTCGCTGCCGTCGACCACCCGGTGGTCGTAGGTGACGGCGACGTACATGACCGGGCGAACCGCGACGCTGTCGCCGACGGCGACCGGCCGCCGGACGATGTTGTGCATGCCGAGGATGCCGGTCTGCGGGTAGTTGAGCAGCGGCGTCGACATCATCGAGCCGAAGATGCCGCCGTTGGTGACGGTGAAGGTGGCGCCGGTCAGGTCCGAGAGCTGCAGCTTGCCGTCGCGCGCCTTGCCGGCCAGGTCGGCGATGCCGCGCTCGATGTCGGCGAAGCCCATCCGGTCGCAGTCGCGAAGGACCGGGACGACCAGGCCGCGGTCGGTGCTGACGGCGACGCCGATGTCGTAGTGGTGCTTGTAGACGATGATGTCGTCGCGGATCTCGGCGTTGAGGCCGGGGAACTGCTCGAGCGCAGCGACGGCGGCCTTGACGAAGAACGACATGAAGCCGACCTTGATGCCGTACTTGGCGACGAACGCCTCCTGGTGCTGCTTGCGCAGAGCCATGACGACACTCATGTCGATCTCGTTGAAGGTGGTGAGCGACGCCGACGACTGCTGCGCCTCGACCAGACGCTGGGCGATGCGCTTGCGCAGCGGCGACATCTTGACGGCCTCTTCGCGGTCGCCGGAGGGTGCGAGTGCGGGTGCGGGCGCGGGTGCCGGCGCCTTGCGCGACGGCGCGGGTGCGGGCGCGGGTGCGAGCGCCTTGCGCGACGGCGCGGGCGCGACGTCGGGCACCTCCTCGCCGCTGCGCAGGGCACGGCGCTGGGCCGGCGACAGGCGATGGTGCCCGTCCCCGGCGGGCGCGGGTGCGGGTGCGGGCGCGGGTGCGGGTGCGGGTGCGGGTGCGGGTGCGGGCGCGGGTGCGGGTGCGGGCGCGGCTGCCGGCTTGGCTTCGGTGCCGGCGGCACCGGCGTCGATGGCGCCGACGACGTCGCCGACCTTGACGGTGTCGCCCTCGGCGTATTTCTGCTCCGTCAACGCGCCGGTGACGGGCGCCGGCAGCTGCACAGTGATCTTGTCGGTCTCGAGGTCCACGACCGGCTCGTCCGCCGCGACGTGCTCGCCAACCTGCTTCAGCCAGCGGCCGATCACTGCCTCGGTGATCGACTCGCCCAGCTCGGGAACTACCAACTCGGTCCGGTCGGGCATCCGTGTCTCCTCGCCTCGAAGCTAACGCAAATCGCCTGCCGGGTCATCGCTCGCGCAGGGCGCCCTCGAACGCTTCTTCCATGAGCATGGCGTGCTCCAGAGCGTGAGCCTTGCTCGATCCGGTCGCCGGGCTGGCACTCTCCTCGCGGCCGACCACCCGCACGCGGCCGTCGAACAGCTCCTGCAGGCGCGGCTGGAGGAAGCCCCACGCGCCCATGTTCAGCGGCTCGTCCTGCACCCAGACGAACTCGCGTGCCCACGGGAACGGCTCGAGCGCGGAGCCCACGGCCTCGGGCCGCCAGGGATAGAACTGCTCGATCCTGACGATGGCGGTGTGGGCGTCTTCCCGGCGCTCCCGCTCCTCGACCAGGTCGTAGTAGACCTTGCCGCTGCACAGGAACACCCGATCGACGTCCGCCGCCGGCGGCGGCGAGGGATCGGTCAACACCGGGTAGAAGCGGCCGCGGCCCAGCTCGTCGATCGGCGTGACCGCCCGCGGGTGGCGAAGCAGGCTCTTGGGAGTGAAGCAGATCAGCGGCTTGCGCCACGTCCGGATCACCTGCCGGCGCAGGAGATGGAACATCTGTCCCGGCGTGGTCGGCTGGCAGACCTGCATGCAGTCCTCGGCGCACATCTGCAGGTAGCGCTCGAGCCGGCCGCTGGAATGCTCGGGGCCCTGCCCCTCGAAGCCGTGGGGCAAGAGCATCACCAGGCCCGACAGTCGGTGCCACTTGTCCTCGGAGGCGACGATGAACTGGTCGATGATCACCTGGGCGCCGTTCGCGAAGTCGCCAAACTGCGCCTCCCAGATCACCAGCGCATCGGGGTAGTCCAGCGAGTAGCCGTACTCGAAGCCCAGCACACCGGCCTCACTCAGCGGGCTGTCGTAGATCCGGCACTCGCCCTGATCCGGGTGCAGGTTGGACAGCCCCATGTACTCGGTGCCGCTGTGGATGTCGGTGATCAGCGCGTGGCGGTGGCTGAACGTACCGCGCGAGCTGTCCTGACCCGACAGGCGCACCGCCGTGCCGTCCCACAGCAGCGAGCCGTAGGCCATCAGCTCGCCCATGCCCCAGTCGAGCGGGCGCTCGCCCCGCCCCATCTCGGCGCGCTGCTTCATCAGCCGGCGGATCTTCGAGTGGGCGTCGAAGCCGTCGGGAATCTCGGTGATGCGGCGGGAGATCTCGAGCAGGCGCTCGTGGTCGATGCCGGTCTCCTCTTCGGGGGCCTCGCGCTCGGGGCCGCCCAGGTAGCCGGTCCACACGCCGCGCATCGACGCGATGATCGGCCGCTTGGCCGTCTCCTGCGCCGCCGCCAGCTCTTGCTCGAGCTCGGCGCGCCTGCGCTCGCGCATGCGCTCGTTGTCGCCCGGTCCGATCACCCCCTCTTGCTCCAGCTTGGTCGCGTACAGCACGTCGATCGGCTTCTTGGCCTGGACCCGCTGATACATCAACGGCTGGGTGAAGCTGGGCTCGTCCATCTCGTTGTGGCCGAACTTGCGGTAGCAGAACATGTCGATGACCACGTCGGACTGGAACTGCGCCCGATACTCCATGGCCATCTCGACCACCGCTGCCACGGCGTCGAGATCCTCGCCGTTGACGTGCCAGATCGGGCACTGGATCATCTTGGCCACGTCAGTGCAGTACGGCGTGGAGCGCGCCTCCTGCGGCGATGCAGTGAAGCCGATCTGGTTGTTGACGATGATGTGCACCGTGCCGCCGGAGCGGTAGCCGTGCAGGTTGGTCAGGTTGAGGGTCTCGGGCACCAGCCCCTGCCCGGCAAAGGCGGCGTCGCCGTGGATCAGGATACCGGTCACCCGGCGGTGCTCCCAGTCGTGGTGGCGGCGCTGTTTGGCGCGCACGCGGCCGACCACCACCGGGTCGACCGCCTCCAGGTGACTGGGGTTGAAGGTCAGCGACACGTGCAGCTGCTTGCCCTCGTACTCGCGGTCGACCGAGTAGCCCAGGTGGTACTTGACGTCGCCGCCGCCCAGGGTCGCCTCGGGCTCGATGTCGTAGAACTCGGCGAAGATCTCGCGCGGCAGCTGGCCGAGGATGTTGGTAAGCACGTTGAGCCGGCCGCGGTGAGCCATGCCCAGGACCGCTTCGACGGCGCCCAGCCGCGCCGAGTGACGCAGCACCAGATCGAGGAGCGGGATCAGGCTCTCGCCGCCCTCCAGCGAGAACCGCTTGGTGCCGGGATACTTGACGTGACAGAAGCGCTCCAGCGTCTCGGAGGCGACCAACAGCTCCAGCATCCGCCGCTTCTGCGCCGGCGAGATCACCCGCGCCAGGTCCAGCGTCTCCATCCGCTTGGCCAGCCAGCGCTTCTTCACCGGCGTGGAGATGTGCATGAACTCCAGCCCGATACTGCGGCTGTAGGTGGCGCGCAACCGCTCGAGGATCTCGCGCAGCGTGGCCCGCTCGACCCCGTGCAGCCCACCCGCCGGGAACTCGCGGTCGAAGTCGGCCTCGGTGAAGCCGTAGGTCTCGGGCTCGAGCTCGACCGTGCGTGGCCGCTCCATCATGTCGAGCGGGTCGAGGCTCGCGGCCATGTGTCCGCGCACGCGGTAGGCGTTGACCAACGGCCAGGCGCTGAGGCCGTCTCGGGTCACCGCACCCACCGCGGGGCTCTGCGTTACCGCCACTGCCGGCGGCACCGCCGAAAGAACCGGCTGGGTCAGATCGTGACCATTCTCGAACAGGGCCCGCCAGGTCGGATCGACCGCGCTCGGGTCGCGCTGGAAGCGCTCGTACAGCTCGTCGACCAGGGCCATGCTGCTGCCCAGGGTGACTGGATCAAAGGACATAGGGCGCCATGGTACCCCTCGCGATGCGGCCCGGCTACCCGCATGGACCGGGATCGGAATCAACGATCCCGGAAGGATGACCGGCCGTTGTGCGCCGCGCACTGCGCCGGTGAAACCAGCTTCAGAGCCCCGAACCGCTGGTGTACGATCGGCCTGTGTCTGGATGCAACGGGGGAAGGTGCGTCTATGTCGGTCTCGGGATCTTGCTGCTCGCCTTCCCCGGATGTGCCAGCTCCAAGGGCGGGGGAGGTGGAACGGACGGGGGGCCACCCAGTCGTGCACGCGCAGCGAGGACTGCGTAGACGACGGCCTCGACTGCAACGGCGGTTTCGTCTGCCGCAACGGCACCTGCCAGCCCACCCAGGCGCCCAACTGTAGCGACGGCATCGCCTGCACCGTCGACTCGTGCGACGAGAACCTGGCCGGCTGCGTGAACGTGCCCCACGACGAGCTGTGCGATACCGATTTCGTCTGCAACCAGATGGAGGGCTGCAGCATCCCGCCGAACTGCGAGTTCGACGCCGACTGCCAGGACGACTCGTCGGTGTGCAACGGCACGCCCAAGTGCATGGGCGGAAAATGCGTGAGCACGGCGCTCGACTGCGACGACATGGACGACTGCACCGCCGACACCTGTGACGAGGGGATGGGCGGATGCGTCAACGACCCGTACGACACGCAGACGGACGCGATGCATTGCGGTGCGAGCTGCACGCCCTGCCCCGACCCGACGGCGCAGCAGGTCAACACCGTCGCGGTCTGCAGCGCTGGCGCCTGCGATCTGGCCTGCGAGCCCGGCTACTGGGACTTCAACATGGACATGTCGGACGGCTGTGAGGTCGCGTGCCCCACCGATCCGCTGACCACGCCCGACGTTCCCGACGATCTGTTCCTGGACCAGAACTGCGACGGCATCGACGGCACCGCTGCCGACGGCATCTTCGTCGCCGAGGATGGCTCAAACGCGAATCCGGGCACCCGCGACTTCCCGGTCAAGACCATCACCTTCGGTCTGTCCAAGGCCCGGGCCGCCGGCAAGAAGTACATCTATCTTGCCGCGGGCAACTACCCCGAGGTGGTCAATCTGGTCGATGGCATCGGCATCTACGGCGGCTACCTGCGCGCCTCCAACTGGCTGCGTGACGGAACCAAGGCAGTCATCGCCGGCCCCGCCGCAGGGACGCTGAAGTCGACGAACCTCACCTCGGACACGGTGGTCGAGTACGTCAAGGTGACGTCGGCCAGCGCGAGCACCCCGAGCACCTCATCACAGGCGGTGGTCGTGTCAGGGTCGGCCGGCTTCCGCCCGCGCCACATGCTGATCCAGCCGGGCAACGGCTCTGCTGGTCTGGACGGCGCCAACGCCGGCGCTCAGGGTGACGACGGCGGCAACGGCGTCCCCGGAGCAAACGGCTACGAGGACGACTCCTACTTCTACTGCGCCGGCAACCAGCCTGACCCGCCGCTGACCTACGCTGGCGGCGAGGCGTGCATTGGCGGCAACAATGCCGGCGGCGCCGGCCACCGCGGCTGCAAGACCAACGGCAGCAACTGCGCCGGTACCAACGGAGATCCGGGCGGCGGCGCCAACGGCGGCGGCCGCGGCTACGGCGTAGCCGGCGGTGTCGGTGGCAGTGGCCAGCCGGGCAGCAACGGCGGCGCCGGAACCAACGGCGCAGCCGGCAACGGCGGCGTTGTCTCGGGCAACGTCTGGGTCCCGCGGGCGGGCGGCAACGGCACCCGCGGCGGGGACGCCGGTGGTGGTGGTGGGGCCGGCGGCGGCTCAACCCACAGCACCGGCAGCTGCAACGACTGGGGCGGCGGCGGTGGCGGCGGCGGCGGTGGTGGCTGCGGCGGCAACGGCGGCGACGGCGGCCACGGCGGCGGCGCTAGCATCGGAATGCTCCTGATCAACAGCACCATCACGGGCGAGTACGTCGACGTCACCGCTGGCAACGGCGCCCACGGCGGCGCTGGTCGCGACGGCGGTGCCGGCGGTCCGGGCGGCGCCGGCCGCAACGGCGGCCCCGGCCACGACGAAGGCAAGGACGGCGGCAGCGGCGCCGACGGTGGCGACGGTGGGCGCGGCGGTCACGGTGGCGGCGGCGCCGGCGGCTGGAGCATCTGCATTCACGTCGACTCGTCGTCGACCTACAGCGATGGCGGCAGCGGAACGCTCACGCCGGGGACCGTCGGCAACGGCGGCACCAGCAAGGGCAACCCCGGCAGCAACGGCCAGGCCCTGGGCCTCTACAACGCGCCCTAGCCGCCTGCTCGCTACCGCGCCGACAACGCGATACAGCAACCTGCTAGGGTCCGGGCCATGCAGTCCGCGCGCGTCTGGGAAACCGTATTCGCCATCCTCTGGCTGTGTTGTTCCACGAGCCAGCAGACGTACGCCGACGACATCGCGGTCATCGAATCCCATGTCCCGCACGAACCGGCCAGCACCGCTGCCCTTTTGGGCGAGGTGCGCGCCGAATTGGAGCGCCTTGGGTACACCACGAGGACGGAACTGCGCCAGCGGATTCTGACCCATGTCTCCCGCCCCGGTCACAATGACCAGTCCGCAACAGCGAAGGCGAGCCGACTCGCGAAAGAAGCGCGCGAACACTGGCTCCATGGGGAGATTCCCTACGCATTAGAGAAGGCTGACGAGGCCATTCGCCTTTTTGGTCAGAACCCTGCGAGCTTTGCGGCCAACACCGACTTGCGGCAGCCCCTTCTTACCGCTCTCGTGGTTTCTGCGTTGGCCAACAAGCGCTTGCGCCACCCGACCGAAGCTGCCTCGAGAATGGCGGAGGTCGCCCGGAGTTTCCCGGACATCGGTGTCTCCCGGGCGGACTATGGTCCTGAGGCGCACGCACTCTACTCAAGCGTACGAGCAGACATGCGCCAACTCCGACCGAGCCACCTGCGCGTGACGATCAGCGACAACGACGCCAGCATCTTCATCAATGAACGATACGTCAGAGCAGGCAAGGCGTTCGACGAGGACGTCATCCCCGGGCGATACCGGGTCTATAGCCAACGCGGTACGACCGTCGGCCGTCTTCACATCGTCGAGGTCGCGCCGGCAGCAAGCGTGAGTCTGTCGATCGATTGGCCAACAGATGCCGCCCTCGTCACCGACGACTTCGTGGGTCTTCGCTTCCAGAATTCGACCGACCGAGCCAATCTCGAGAGCGCTGCGGCCATGGCTCTCGCACGCAATCTAGGAATGGATGAGGTAGTAGTCCTGAGCGTTCGCGATTTCCAATCTCGGAGGTCAATTGTTGGCACGGTCTTGTCGCTCGACACCGGCAGACCGGAGAGAACAGCAGCGGCCGTAATCGAGCCAACCACGCCATCCGGACGAACTCTGAGGGGTCTAGCGCGTTTTCTCGCCGGCGGAGATCCTGTCCCCGGCCTGTTGCTGCCGAACTCAGCCTCAACCGATGGGCCCGCGCCAACCGGACGCGACCCGGTGCAGAACGATGTCCGTCGGACGAGCCGCGCCTGGCGCTGGGCTGCGTTGACCACTGGAGTTGCCGCAGTTGCCACCGGCGTCACCCTGATCGCAATCGACGGGCCAATCCTCGACGAGCACGGCATTCACACCCCAAACCAATACGACACCAAACTGCCCGGCACGATACTGGCCGTGTCTGGAGTAGCGCTCGTTGGCACTGGTATCCTCCTCTGGTTGCGGGGCGATCATCGTGATGAGAACCCCTCGGTCAGTCTCAGCCCGTCGCCGCGGGGTGGATTGATCGTCACGTACGGAGGACCGTTCTGATGCGAACCACTCGCCTCCTCGCGGCTGTGTTCGTCACGTGCACCAGCTGCAAATCCAGCTTCCCCCGGTATTGCGACGAGAACACGCCCTGCGCCGACCTGAACTATTCCTACTGCGACCTCAATGGCGACTATCCTGCAAGTAACGGTCATGGCCATGTCTGCATCCCCGATCCCAGAGGAGACGACGGTGGAACCCCAGGGGCGGACGCGGGCACACCGCCCGCCACGCCCATGCTCCTTGCCCCGCGCAATGGAGCCAACACCGGCTCCATCCACGCCCCCGCGGCACTGACGCCCAGGTTTCGTTGGCTGGCGGCCGCCGGCGCAACCGACTACGAGCTTCAAATCGACGACAGCTGCAACCCGATTGACTTCGCAGCTTGCGGTTTCGAGAGTCCCGAGGTCGACGAGACCTCAATCGTCACCATCGACTGGCGACCAAGCTCAGCCTTGGCTGTTGGCACGACCCCGCCGGTAGGGCGGCGCTACTTCTGGAGAGTACGCGCCTGCAATACAGCGGGCTGCTCGGACTGGGCTCGTCCCCGCTATCTCAACGTGGGCAGGCAGGGTACGGATTACAATGGCGATGGCTATGCCGACCTGCTGGTGGGTATGGACGCCGGAACGACCGGCGGTAGCGCAGGGCAGGCGTACCTCTACTTCGGAAGCGCCAGTACCACGGGCCGTCTAGATGCCGCAGACACAGTGATCGAGGATCCTTACGCGGGCGCCGAGCCGAATCGCCAGTTCGGCTTCGCCGTCACCAGCATCGGTGACTCGAATGCGGACGGATACGCCGACTTTCTCGTCGGTGTGCCCGGCCACGACAGTGGCGGCGGTGACGCCTATGTCTACTACGGCCGTGCGACCTGGCCTGCTCAGCTACAGCAGGCAACCAGCCACGTAGAGCGCACGGACAGCGACGTCCAGGCCTTGGGTTCGGTCGTGGGAGGCGGCGGCGACCTCAATGGCGACGGCTTGGCCGACTACTTTCTGGGCGCCCCAGTGTTCGATTCGCAGTCTACGGCCGCGAGGCGGGGCTACGTGTATTTCGGGCGCGCAAGCGCACCCGGCTACATCGGAACGGCCAACGTCATCCTGGAAGCGCCGTCAGACGGGCTCGGCTTCGGCACTTCTGTCAGCATGGATGGGGATCTCGATGCCGATGGGTTCTCCGATCTCGCGATCGGCTTTCCGGCGGCCACGGATGGCAGCCAGCAGAGCGCACCTGCTGTGTACGTCTACCGGGGCTCTGCCTCATGGACATCACCCAGAACCAGCTCCGACTCCATCATTCAAGCGCCCTACGCCGGCCTCGGCTTCTTCGGCGCCGCGATCGTGATAGCCGACCTGGACGACGATGGGTACGACGACCTGGTCGTCGGTTCGCCCATCAAGAGCCATCCGGAGCAAGGGGAAGGCGGGCTGGACCTATTTCGCGGAAGACCGGAGCTGCCCGCAACGATCACCACGTCGGACGTAGAATTCGACCATCCGGGCGACCGCATCGACGGCATGTTTGGAAGATGCCTGGCCGCGGGCGATGCGAATGGAGACGGCCTCGTCGACCTTCTGGCGGGCGCATCGACCAAGGATGACGACGGTGAAATGTTCCTGTTCTTCGGGCGCACCGGCTGGCCGGCTTCGGTCGGCATAGCGAGCGTCTCGTTTGCCAACCCGACCGGCAACGTGCGCGGAACGTTCGGCAGTAGCTGTGCGGCCGGAGACTTCGATGGCGACGGTATCGTGGATCCCGCTGGCGGCGCACCGACCGCATCCGACCCCGAGTCAGAGGAAGGCGAAGTCTACCTGTGGCTCGGCAAGACGGACTGGGAGTTGAGCGCGCCGGGACCAGACTTGACCCTCGACAATCCCAACGACGCCGCCGGCACGCAGTTCGGTGTGTCGCTCGACTGAGCAGCCCAGCCACGCGACGCGGGCGGGCGACGAAGCTCAGCGGGTAACCGGAACCTCGACCTGTTCGCCGCGGCAGACGGCCAGGTAGCGGCGCACTGCTTCGGCCAGGCCGAGGTGCAGGGCGTCGGCGATGAGCGCGTGGCCGATCGAGACCTCGAGGAGCTCGGGGATGGTGCGCGCGACGACCGGCATGTTGGCCAGGTCGAGATCGTGGCCGGCGTTGACGCCCAGGCCGGCGGCGGTGGCGGCGCGGGCGGTGTCGCGGAAGCGGGCCAGCTCGACCTCCTGCTGATCGGTGGCGAAGGCGGCGGCGTACGGCTCGGTGTAGATCTCGACGCGCTGGGTTCCGCTGGCGGCGGCGGCTTTCATCGTCGCCGGCACCGGGTCGACGAAGATGGCGGTGCGGATGCCGGCGTCGTTGGCGCGGGCCAGGATCGGCGCGATCTCCTCCTGCTGCCTGGGCAGATCCCAGCCGTGGTCGCTGGTGATCTCGCCCGGGGTCACCGGCACCAGGGTGAACTGCGTCGGCTTCAGCTCGAGGGCCAGGTCGACCATCTCTTTGCGCGCGTCGCCTTCGAGGTTGAACTCCACGCCGCGATCCCGTGCCAGGGCACACAGCTCGCGAACGTCGCTCTGTCTCGTGTGCCGCTCGTCCTCCCGCCAGTGCAGCGTCAGGCCCTGCACGCCGGCCTCGATCGCGACCTCGGCCGCGCGCCGCGGCGATGGATTGCTGGCGCCGCGGGAGTTGCGCAGTAGCGCGACTTTGTTGAGGTTCACCGACAGATTGATCGCCATGGCGGCCGTATACCATCGCTGGCGACCGCGCGTGGCGGCAAATTTGCCGGCGCCATCCAAGGACACTCCGCCGACCAGCGTCTATCCTCATAACCCGTCTGCCTCGGGGGAGGAATGATGCGCGCAACGCGACTGGCTATCTACGCCGCTGCGCTGGCCCTGCTATGGCCCAGCGCAGCCGATGCTTTCTGCGGTTTCTACGTCGGCGGCGCCGGCAGCGAGCTGTTCAACAACGCCACGCAGGTGGTGATGCTGCGCGACGGCACCCGCACCGTGCTGTCGATGCAGAACAACTACCAGGGACCGCCCGAGAACTTCGCCATGGTCATCCCGGTGCCAGTGGTGCTGCACAAGGAGAACGTCAAAACGCTGCCCAAGGAGATCTTCGGCCGCGTCGAGCAGCTCGACTCGCCGCGCCTGGTCGAGTACTGGGAGCAGGACCCGTGCCGGCCGGGGTATCCGGAGGAAAAGACGATGGCGGCGCCGACCGCAGCCGCTGTCGACGAAGCCGCCGACGACAAGGACAGCGGCTACGGCGTCAAGATCGAGGCCCAGTTCGTGGTCGGCGAGTACCAGATCGTTGTCCTCAGCGCCAAGGAGTCGACCGGCCTGGAGCGCTGGCTGCACGACAATAACTACGTCATCCCCCAGGGCGCCGAGAAGTACTTGCGGCCGTACGTGCAGAGCGGCATGAAGTTCTTCGTCGCCAAGGTCGACATCAAGAAGGTCAAGATGGTCAACGGCATGGCCGCGCTGTCGCCGCTGCGCTTCTACTACGACACGCCCGACTTCGCCCTGCCGATCCGCCTGGGGCTGATGAACGCCAAGGGCAAGCAGGACCTGATCGTTCACATCCTGGCCCGGGGCAAGCGCTACGACGTCGCCAACCACCCCAACGTCACGATCCCGACCAACCTCGATCTCGAGCAAGGGACCAAGGCCCGTTTCGGCGAGTTCTATGCGGCGCTGTTCGACGCCACCCTGGAGAAGAACCCGAACGCCGTGGTCACCGAATATTCGTGGGACGCCAACAGCTGTGACCCGTGCCCGACGCCGGCGCTGCAGCCGCAAGAGCTGGCGACCCTGGGCGTCGACGTACTGGCCGGCGCGGCCAAGCCGGGCAGCGCCGACAGCTGGCAGCAGTACCAGGGCTGGGTGCTCACCCGCCTGCACGCCCGCTACGGCGATGAGCTGAAGGACGACCTGGTCTTCCGCGCGGCACCGGCGATTGCCGGCGGGCGTGAGTTCGTGGTCAAGGACGGCGTCCTGGAGAAGGGCTCGCAGCCGAGCAGCGTGAACAACTTCCAGGCCCGCTACGCCATCCGCCACCCCTGGACCGGTCCGATCGAGTGTGACCATCCGAGCCGCGGGCGCTGGGGCGGCCCGCCCAGCGGAGGCGAGCCGGCACCGACCGCGGCCCGCGACCTGGCGTTCGCACCACGCGGCAAGATGCAGCTGGCCAGCGCGGTGGCCGAGGACATCCCCGAGCTGAAGGTGGTCGCCGCCGCCGGAGCCGCGGCGACCCCGGCGCCCAGGCAACATCCTCGGGTACCGGACTCGCGCCGGCCCGGACGAATCAAGAAGGGCTGCAGCTGCGCGGGCGGCAGTGCCGCCGACACCGGCGGGCTGCTCCTGTGCATCGCGGCGGTGATGCTGGCCGCACGGCGGAGGAGGTGCTGAGATGAACCGGAACAAGATCGCCCTGACCCTGGCCGGCGCCCTCGCCGCCGTCGCCCTGCCCCGCACCGCCGGCGCGTTCTGCGGTTTCTACGTCGCCGGCTCCGGCAGCCAGCTGTACAACAACGCCACGCAGGTGGTGCTGATGCGCGACGGCACCCGCACGGTGCTGTCGATGCAGAACAACTACCAGGGGCCGCCCGAGGATTTCGCTCTGGTCATCCCGGTGCCGGTGGTTCTCCAGAAGGCGGACGTGAAGACCCTGCCCAAGGAGATCTTCGACCGCGTCGACAAGCTCGACTCGCCGCGGCTGGTCGAGTACTGGGAGCAGGATCCGTGCGCGCCGATTCACCCGATGCGGCACTACGCCGGGTCCAAGCGCACGCGCGCCTCGAGCGCGCCGCGGCCACCGGCCAAGCCGGCCGACCTGGGCGTGACCATCGAGGCCAAGTTCACCGTCGGTGAGTACAAGATCCTCATCCTCAGCGCCAAGGAGTCGACCGGCCTGGAGACCTGGCTGCACCAGGAAGGCTACAAGATCCCCAGGGGCGCGGCCGCCTACCTGCGCCCGTACGTCCAGGGCGGCAGCAAGTTCTTCGTCGCCAAGGTCGACATCAAGAAGGTCAAGATGTCGGGCGGCATGGCCGCGCTGTCGCCGTTGCGCTTCCACTACGACACCCCCGACTTCGCCCTGCCGATCCGCCTGGGGCTGATGAACGCCAAGGACAAGCAGGACCTGATCGTCCACATCCTGGCCAGGGGCAAGCGCTACGAGCTGGCCAACTTCCCCAACGTCTTCATCCCCACCAACCTCGACGTCAAGGACGCCGCGCGCGGGCGCTTCGCCGAGTTCTACGCGGCGCTGTTCGACGCCACGATGGAGAAGAACCCGGGCGCGGTGGTCACCGAATATTCGTGGAACGCCAACAGCTGTGATCCGTGTCCGACCCCGGCGCTCAGCCAGAGCGAGCTGATGACGCTCGGGCTCGACGTGCTGTCCAACGCCATTGCCGTGCCGCCGCCGGGCAAGCGCGGGGGCCGTCCCGCACCGCGACGGCGTCGCCGGCCACCACCGCGCCCCTACGCCTACGGCGGATGGGTGCTCACCCGCCTCCACGCCCGCTACGGCGCCGGTGACGTCCACGACGACCTGGTCTTTCGACAGGCCAAGCCGGTGATGGGCGGCCGCGAGGTGCGCACCGGCAAGGACAGCACCCTCGCGCAGGGCGCAACGCCGGCCGGCATGAACAACTTCCAGGCCCGCTACGCCATTCGCCACGAGTGGACCGGGCCGATCGAGTGCGCCAACCCGGTGCGCGACCGCTGGGGCGGCCCGCCGTCGGGCACCCCCGCGCAGCAGGTGAAGCCGGCGACCGGCCTGGCGTTCGCGCCCCGGGGCAAGGCGAAGCTGGCCAGCTGGGTCGCTCGCGACGTCCCCGAGCTGAAGGTCGTCGCCGCACCGACCGCGCCGACAGAAGCGCCGGCCAAGCCGGATGAGACCACACCGACGCCGACGGAGACGAGCCCGGCGACCCCGCTCGAGCCGCCCCCGGGACAGCCGCCGAAGCCAGAGACGAAGGCCTCGAAGAAGGGCTGCGCCGCCGGTGGCGGTACCGGCGCGGGCGCGGTTTTGCTCCTCCTCGGCCTCGCGGTCGTAAGTCGGCGCCGTCGCCGGCGTTGATCCCCAAAGCTCCGGGAGACTCACAAATGAAACGGATCCTTCTATCCGCGGCGGCACTGACCGCCGCCCTGGCCACGCCCCGCCCCGCCCGCGCCTTCTGCGGCTTCTACGTCAGCGGCGGCGGCGCCGAAGTGTTCAACAACGCCACCGAGGT
>Ga0114931_10002004_pt1 | contig 25976 bp, 26 predicted proteins | sample 2SBtaG_FD_89579 | JGI IMG/M metagenome (GOLD analysis project Ga0114931, IMG submission 89579) | Deep subsurface microbial communities from Kolumbo volcano to uncover new lineages of life (NeLLi) - 2SBTROV14_V59a metaG | ecosystem: Environmental > Aquatic > Marine > Volcanic | place: Kolumbo... | reverse complement strand
TGCACCGCCGCGAGCCCAGCACGCTGCGCGGCGACCGCGGCCTCGAGGTGAGCAAGGGCCTGTGCGCCGCCGAGCGCGGCTTCTCGCTGCACGCCTCGACGACGGCGAGCGCTGGCGACGCCGCCGGACGCGAAGCGCTCTGCCGCTACATCCTGCGGCCGCCGATCCCGGAGGAGCGCGTCCAGCTCGCCGGTGACGATCTCGTGCGCCTGACCCTGAAGCGACCCTTCAGCGACGGCACCTTCGCCCTCGATATGGACCCGCTCAGCCTGCTGGTGCGGCTCGCGAGCTCCGTGCCACCGCCGCGCATGAACCAGGTCCGCTACGCCGGCGTGCTCGCTGCGAACAGCAAATGGAGAGCGCGCATCGTTCCACCGCCGCCGCCACCCGACGAGGACGACGGCGACTGCGCGACGTGCGCCGCGAAGAAGGACAAGCCGCCGACGCATCGCTCGGGGTATCGCCCATGGCGCGAGCTCCTGAGGCGGACGTTCGTCCATTGGTTCAACTGCAGTCCGCGCAGCCACTGTGACCGGCCTGGTGCGCGTTACGCATCCGTTCCATCCGCTCGTAGGCCAGACGATCGATGTCGTGGAGCAACGGCACAACTGGGGTGAGGACCGTGTCTTCTTCCGCGGCCACCAAGGGCATCTGGTGTCGCTGCCGGCGTGCTGGACGAGCGCGGTCGCGGAAGATCCTTCTGTTGTCGTAGCGGCAGGCTGGGCCCGACTCCGGGTCGAGGATCTGCTCGAGCTGGCCGCGTTGGTCGGGAGGCTGCGGTGATCGACGCGAGGGATGGAGTGCTCCGTTCCTGTAAAGCGAATTTTGCCGAATGTGTAAGGCTGATTACGCCGTGTGGCTGTGCGGTTGGATTTACCGCTGTAGTACACTGCTGCATACTTTGGATAGTCTCCCACATCGCCCCGCTATTACTCCTTGACAGCTACCTGCAGTCCGGCATAAATACAATTACACGCGACGGACGATTCCTCCTGCTTCGCCATGGCCAGACGCCCCAAGGACCCCAAGCGCGAAACGCTCCGCCAGCAAGGCGTCCTCAACGAGCATCCCGAGCGAGTCGCGGATCCGTTGTTCGCCTCGGCGGACTTCTTCGATCCGCGCGATGTCGTGCAGGTCAAGTACGAGATGCTGCGGCGTGTGCACGTGGACGGCGAGTCGGTCAGTCGCAGCGCGGCAGCGTTCGGCTTCTCGCGCCCGTCGTTCTACCAGGCCCAGGCGAAGCTGGAGCGCGGGGGGCTCGCGGCACTGGTTCCGGAGAAACCGGGCCCGCGCAGAGCACACAAGCTGAGCGTGGACGTCGTGGACTTCCTGCTCCAGGAGGTGACGGACGATCCAACGCTCGGCTCGCCGCAGCTGGCGGCCCGGGTTCTGGAGCGCTTCGGTCGCAAGGTCCACCCCCGCAGCATCGAGCGCGCCTTGGCGCGGCGGAAAAAAAAGCGCCTGTAGGCTCGTCCAGTGCTGCTGCGCCGCACGAGGGCGACTCGACCGCCGCCGCCTACGAGGCGTTGCGCGGCCAGGTGGTCGACGGCGCGTCGTCCGGCAGCCACTTCGGCCTGATCGTGTTGTTGCGGGAAGGGCTCGCCGCCTGGATAGCGCGGCGTTCGGCATGCGCGCGCCTGCGCGGCGGCATCCTCAACAAGGCACGCCGGGGCGAGCTGCGTTGCCGCCTGCCGATCGGCCTCGTCCACGATGGCGATGGGCGCGTGGTCATCGATCCCGACGTGCAGATCCAGCAGAGTGTCCGCCTGCTGTTCGAGACCTTCTCGCGCACCGGAACGCTCTACGCGACCGTCAAGTACTTCCGGCAGCAGGGGCTCCTGTTCCCCGCGCGCGTGATGCGCGGATCGCACAAGGGCGAGCTCACCTGGGGCGCGCTGAGCATGGGTCGAGCATCCAGTGCACTGCACAACCCGTGGTACGCCGGCGCATACGTCTACGGCCGGGCGCGCTGGCGCAAGCAGCCCGACGGGCGCAGTCGTCGCGAGCTCCTGCCGAAGAGCGAATGGCTGGTGCTCATCCGCGACGCACACCCCGCTTACATCTCCTGGGAAGAGTACGAGCGCATCGCAGAGCGACTCGAAGCCTCGACGCAAAAGACGCAGTTCGCATCGCATCGCCGGAGCCCGCCGCGTGAAGGCTCGGCGCTGTTGCAGGGTCGCGCCGTCTGCGGGCTCTGCGGCAGTCGCATGCACGTCCACTACAACGTCCGCCGCAACGGCAAGCGCATTCCCAACTACGTGTGCTCCGGCCGCGGACGGGACTTCGCCGACGCGCAGTGCCAGAGCATGCTCGCCACCGATCTCGACGCGGCGATGGGCAAGCTGCTCGTCGACGCCGTGACGCCGATGGCGATACAGCTCGCGTTCGCGGTGCAGCAGGAGATCCAGTCGCGCCTGGACGACGCCGACCGCCTGCGCCGGCGTCAGGTCGAACGCGCGCAGTACGAGGCCGACCGCGCGCGTTACCGCTACATGCAGGTCGAGCCCGCCAACCGGCTCGTCGCCGACTCGCTCGAAGCCGACTGGAACGCGAAGCTCTGCGCTCTCGGCCGGGCGCAGCAGGACTACGAGCGCGAGCGCGAGGCCGATCGGCTCGTTGTCGATGACCAGGAGCGCGAGCGCATCCTCGCGCTCGCCACAGACTTTCCCGCCGTCTGGTCCAACCCGGAAACCCCGCACCGCGAGCGCAAGCGCATGCTTGCCCTCGTCATCGAGGATGTCACCCTGATCAAGCAGCGCCAGATCACAGCCGCCGTCCGCTTCCGGGGCGGCGCCACCACCACCTTGACTCTGCCCCGGCCACTGACCCCCCAGCAGATCCGCGCGACGCACGAAGACGTGCGCCGGCAGATCGACGAGCTTCTCGACGAGTACACCGATGCCCGGGTCGCCCTCGCGCTCAACGAGCGCGGACTCCGGACCGGTACCGGAGAGTCATTCAACGCGACAAGAGTCCAGTGGGTCCGGTTCTCCGCGAAGCTCCCTTGCCTCAAGGAACGTCTGCTTGCCGCTGGCATGCTGACCAGCAGGCAGATGACCGAGAAGCTCGGTGTCAGTCGCACGACCATCGGCAGGTGGCGCCTCGAGGGGCGTGTCCAGGCGCGGATGTGCAACGACGCCGGCGAGTGGCTCTACTGGCTGCCGGAGCAGGTGCCGTCATCCCGTAAAGCGCCGTCATCCGACGGAAAAGTCACGCCTACTGCATGAGGTGCATTATGAAAAGCGATCCTTCAAAATCGATGTCGAGCACTGCGACAAGTGCGGCGCACGCATGAAGCTCCGCGCCCTCGTCATCACCAGCGCCGGCATCGGTCGCTACCTCCGCTGGCTCGGCGAGCCCAGCGAGCCGCCCGTGCTCGCGCCCGCGCGCGATCCGCCCTTTTTCAAGAGCGTCGCCATCCGCCGCAAGCTCGGCGAGCCCGTGCAGGCGGAGCTGTTCGACGCGCAGTGAACGCGCTGTCGCGGGCGCACAGGTGTGTCCGCCGGACGGCGCCGTCGCCCGGAATGGCCCCAAAGAGCCTCGATAGCGCGACCCCAACGCCCCAGACTGCCCTCTGAGGTCCGGAAAGTTCCCGGTCAGAGCCCGGGGAGGCCCCGACGCGCAGCGCCTCGACGCCTCGCAAGGGCGCTTGTCCCAGCTACGCGCTGCGAAACGCCCGGAACAAGCCGCTGCTGATCGGCCTGACGCTTCTGCCGGGTTGCTGTGCACGGCGGTACAATCCACGACCGCCATCATCGCAACCGGCCCTACCCGTGACGCGTCACGCGCGAGCACATGTGCCGACGGGGCCCACATCGGAACCCCGGCATCGTGGGTTGACACGAACGCGCGAGGGGCGTGTCCTGGGGGCAGCGCAGGAGGCCGATGATGCGAAGCAGGGCGGCGGGCCATTCTCTCTCTCTCTCTCTCTCTCTCTCTCGTGCTAGGGTTGCCTGCTTGCGGCCCTGACGACGGCCCAAACCTACCGGCACTGGGCAAGTCGCAACAGCCCGTCATCTACGGCAGCGACAGCCGCGTCGACGTGGCGGACGTCCTCGGCAACATGACCAAGGTGCAGGCGGCCAGCGCAGTCGGCGTGCTCACCTTCAAGGCCGGATGCTTCACGGGGAACTATCCCGGACCCTACTTCTGCGCCATGGAGATCGACCCAGCCACCGCCAACAAACTCTACGCGACGGCCAAGAACGTCACGTTCCGGCAGCCGCTCTGCAGCGGGCAGAGGTTCAGCTCCGAGGGCGAGATCCACTACGCGGCCCAGAACTGCACGGCATTCTGGGTCGGCGGAGATACGTTCGTCACTGCAGGGCACTGCTTGAAGCGCAACAACGACACGGTTGATCAGGGTCTGACGTGCAAGCAGGCCTATGTGTTCATGGACTTCGACGCGCCGGCATACGATCCGATCTCGGGACGGCCGGTCACCGAGGGCTTCCTCGACTTGAAGCGCAGCCGCTATCACTGCACGAAGATCGAGGATACGAATCCGCTGGCGAAGAACACGACGAACCCGCCCGGAAACGACTGGACGGTCTTCCAGGTGGACCGCCCCGTGACGGGGCACCACCCGCTTCGCGTTCGCCGCTTCGGAACGCCGGCGGTGGGCGAGACGGTAGGCAGAATCGGCGTTGGGATGGGTCTGCCCCTGAAGCTCGACTACGGGGGCTCCGTGAAAGCGGTGAATTCCACTGCTGGTACGCTCGGCTATTCGGGAGACGTGTTCGAGGGCGACAGCGGCGGGCCTGTCATCAACCAGACCAGCGGGCTCGTGGACGGGATACAGACCCTCGTCAAACAGGTTTCCAGCTTCAACGAGATAACCGGACCCAACGGGACCAAGTGCTCGACCTACGCGCCCGCGTGCAGCAACAGCACTGGATGTCCGGGCTGGTCGACAGCGGCTCTCGTCAACAATTCGAGCCTGCTGGCCCAGATCTCGGACCCCTCCGGCCTCTACGGCGACTTCGACGGCGACGGCCAGACCGACTCGGTCACGCTCCACCAGGGCACGCTGCTGTACGCCGGCGTCTACGTGCTCGACATCGACTCGTCGCAGTTCGGAAAGCTGACCTTTCCGACCTTGATCCCGGCTACCGTGTCGCTCGACGGGTTGCTCCACGTGGAAATCGGCGACTACAACGGCGACCACATCCCGGACGCGATCGTGAACGTCGTGAATTATGCACCGATCTACATCGACGGTAGCACCGGTGCGATCAGCGCGAACTTCGTGCATGCCGGCTTCCTGGGCGGCGCGCCGAACAGCATCGCGCCGGCCTACCAGTCCGTCGCGGCTGCAGATGTCAACGAGGACGGAGTGCGGGATCTGGTCGCGATCCCCGAGGGCGGCGGAACGCCGCAGGTCCTGCTCGGCGGCCCGAGCCTGACGGGCGGCTCGGGCGGTCTCTCACCGGTGCTGACCGTTCCGCCCGACTGCGGGACCCAGGGAGGTGGGCTCGAGCAGGTCAACGCGGTGCAATGCTACAATGGCACGTGCTATCCGAGCCTGACCGACTACCGGAGCACGCGCGCGATCGCCGTTGTGCCGGGCAGCGTCGTCGGCTCCAGCGCGTCGGCGCTGCTCGCTATCGACTGCCCGGGTCCGCCGGGGACGGGCCAGCGGAGCGAGATCCGCATGATCGATCCGGGCGACAACTCCACCTTCGAGACGCTCTCGCTGTCCAAGGGCAGCAACTGGCGCGCCTTCGCCTACCGGGCCAAGAAGAAAGATCTGATCGCGCTGGAGAGCAGCGACGATCCGGGCGCGAAGTTCAGGGTGGACCGGATCGATATCGCCACCGGGCAGGTCCAACAGCTCTTCAAGGACAGCGCGACCGACTCCGTGGGTTTCGACGCCATCGCCACAGGGCTCGGCTGGGATGCGAGCGCGCAGCAGATCCACGTGCTGTTCGACCCGGACGACCCGGTCTCCAACCGGGATGCCTTCATCCAACACTACCTCACCGACGGTACGGCCAAGAGCAGCGATCTCGTAAAGATGGACACCGGCTGCTTGTCGATCCCGCAGACCTCGTTCGAACCGGAGCACCTGGGTGGCCTGCTCGCGGGCGCTTCGGGCGACGCGGTGGCCTGCAACGGCGGGTTCGGCATCGCGTTCCCAGACTTCAACGCCTCCAGCACGCTGTTTCCGGTGGGCAGCCTCGGCAACCTCGAGAACAAGCCGTACTTCTATACGACCATGCTCCACGACGTGGCTTGCGATCCCCTCACCTACGCAGGGCAGCTCAAGACCGTGGTCTGGGGTGTGATGCGGGGCGGGCGGTAGATCCGTGGCTTCGTGTACCCCGGTTCCGCGTGCGGGCTCGGCGGGCAGGCCGGGACGGCCGCCGACTGGGCCGGGTTCGAGGATCCATCGCGGGTGTGGACCTCGCCGGACGCGACCCTGGGCTACGACGACCAGATATTCGACCAGGGGCGGCGGTCGCTGGTGGTGCCCGGGCCGGGCCGCGTACGAGTGGTCAGCCCGCTCTTCACCACCAGCGAATGGGTCGCGATCGGGACGGAGCTGGACGTCGACGTCTACCTTCCGCCACGGACGAGCGCGGGCGCGCCCGGACACGTGAAGATCATGTTCTCCGCGCCGATCGCGGGGCTCGACAATGTGCGGCTGGGAACGGTCCAGCTCAAGGGGCTGCACCCGGGGATCTGGACAACGATATCCGTGTCGCTGCCCGATCGGGTCCAGGCGGCGCTCGACGGACTGTATGACGACGCCCGCTTCACCCTGGACGTGCACAACAACGAGAGCGCGCCGATCCGCTTCGATCACGTACGGCTGGCGGGCGCGATGCGCGCTCGCACGACATTCCCGTGAGGAGAGCCGGCGTGCTCTGGGGTTCGGTGTTGGTCACCGCAGCGACCGTGCTCGGGGTAGCCTGCGCGGGCGCGCGCCTTGCGAAGGCCCCGACTGCGTTGAGCGGATCCGCGCACGCGCCTGCGCCCGGCGAGAGCGTCGTGTCCCAGCCGCTGCCGCCCGGGGTCGCTAGCACGCTGGCGTCTGCCGATGCCGAGCCTGCTGGTCCAGGGTACAGGCAGCCGCCATGCGTCGTGCACCCCGGCATGCAGTGGCCTGTTACCGTCGGCGTAGCCAGGTTGCTGGCTGACTTCGAGCACAGCGAGCCCCGCGATGGCGAGTGGGCGCCACGGGCGGAGCGCTACCTGCACCACGCACTCCGGAACACCCGGTCACGGGGTGCCCGACGGGTGGCGCTGGTCGAGTGCCGGCGTAGCGCTTGCGTGGTCGGCGCGATCGTCGGAGGCGGGCTCGTCTTCTTTGACGCGATGGGGAATATCCCATGGGCAGGGCCGAACGGTGATGCCGGTGGCTACGCGCTCAGGCCCGACAACTGTCACGACGCGCTCTACGTATTCTGGCGCAACGCCCTCGATTATCCCGGCGCGCCCGGCGGGCGCATCACCTCCATGCAGCCCACCCCCCCCTGCCCTGATTCGACGCCGGTAGTCCCGGGCAAACCGTGCATCGACTGGCAGGGGCGCTGCTTCAAGAGCGAAGAGGCGTATTGCCGGTGTCGGTGCTGGCTGGTTCCCGGCGCACCGCACCACCATCTCCAGTGCCTGGGGGAAGGTCGAGTGGGATGCGACGAGGCTGGCCTCCACTTCGGAACGCAGTGGCCCCCGCGCTGGGTACAGTAGGAGAGCTTGAAGAGAGGTAGGAAGATGTTTCGACACACGACAACTCGCAATTCCTGTTCGCGCGCGTTCGGCGCGCCCGGCTCGGCCGCCGTCGCCCTCTTCGCCCTCGCGCTTGCAGCTTGTCACTCCAGCTCCACCAGCCCGTCGCACGGCAGCGATGGGCAGGGCGGCTCGGGCGGCGCGACCCTGGGCAGCGGAGGGTCGGGCACGGGCGGCGCGGCGGGGTCCGGGGGATCCGCGGCAACCGCCAACGGCGGGACCGCAGCGCGGGGCGGGAACGCAGGCAGCGCGGCGGGTGGGAGTAGTGGCGCGGCCAGCGATGGGGGCATGAAGACGTGGAGCGGCAATTGCGGCACCAACGTCAGCATGTGCCAGCAGTGCTGCTGCGACTACTTCCTGGCCTGCACGGGCACCTGCGCGGACGAGATGCAATGCATGAAGTTCTGCCTGGAGGCCAACGGGCACACCGACGCGAATGTGCAGAAATGTGAAGGGCAGTGCGGTCCCGGCGGCGCCCTGGACGCTCCCGCGCAGAGCATGTGGGACTGCATGGTCGGCCCGTGCAACAGCTCATGTGCGGGCTGGTAGTCCGTAAGACCTCGCCTCGCCGCGTCGTGACGTGATCGTCTTGAGCGCGGACACGAAGGCGCGTAGTTGGTATGAACGCTCTCGCATCGGCTGCGGGCATGCGAGATGCCGTCGGAAACGTCTGCGGAACGCCGCCTGGACCCGGCACGTCGCGGCAGCGGAGTGTCTCGAGGGGCTGCGGCAGGTCTCAACGTAGCCCCGCCAAGGCCCGCGGTCGACGGCGCATAACGGCAGTTATGTCAACTATTTCCGTTCCTTACGTGCGTACGCCAGTCTGCCTCGGGTTCCCCGGCCTGTCAATCGCGGCCCGGCTCCACCGCCTGCCGCCACCACGTTGCTCCTGCGGATGCACGTTGGTTTGCTCCTCACCAACAACGACGTCGCCGACGTGCTCCAGATCGCCCGCGCGCGCATCCTCGCGCTCCTGCGACGCAAGGGCGTGATCGCGGACGCCAACGAGAGCGACAGCGGCAGCGGCAGCGGCGCGAGCGTTGTCAGCGCGGACGCGACGCTCGCCGACACGCAGCCAGCGCTCGCCCAGCTCGCCGTCGCCTCGACGCTCGGCACCGTGCCGGCAGGCCCCGCGCTGCACCGCCGCGAGCCCATCACGCTGCGCGGCGACCGCGGCCTCGAGGTGAGCAAGGGCCTGTGCGCCGCCGAGCGCGGCTTCTCGCTGCACGCCTCGACGACGGCGAGCGCTGGCGACGCCGCCACACGAAGACCTGACGAGTAACCAGAGGGAATGATGATGACCCGGTGCTTCGGGCCGGCCACCTCCCACACTGCGCGGCGAGCGGGACGAAGAATCGCGTCCACCGCGCGGACGATGTGTGGGTAAAGCGGATCATCTCGATACTCGACAAGCGTTGGCCGTCGAGCCACGGGCTCCGGGAGTGCCGCGACTGGCGGCTGGCACAAGACACGACTGGGGCGCGCTCATCATCGCGACGCTCCTCGCTTGGGCGTTTCGCGGCACGGCCTCGAACGGGGCTGCGTCTCATCGTCACGGCGAGTGATTGATACATGCACCTCGGCCACTGCGATCTCGTCGAGCATGACGGTGAACTCGTTTCTCGGCCCGTCCCAGCGCACCTCCCAGACGAGCTGGGTAACGGCGCGGCGTACGCTCTCGGGGAAGAGCAAGTCCCGGATCGCCGAGTACGCCGTCAAGGCGGTCTGCGCCTCCGAGGAAATGTCGCCGGTTGGCTCCCGGAGCCAAGCCAGCACTCGCTGCTCGGCCCTGCCGCCTGCCACCTGCGTAACCAGCGGAAAAGCGAACGATTGCGGGAACGCGCGCGGCGATCTATATTGATCGTTACGTGACGAAGGAGCCGACCAGGAAGCCAGCTCGGAAGAAGCGGACGGTCCTGACGGGAGGGCGCAAGCGCGTCCTGGTGGTTCTGTTTGTTCCGAGCGTCGAGCGGGACGGGGAAACCACCATCGACCAGGACCACTGGGTGGAAGCGACCCTCGAGATGTTTGGCCGGGTCTTCGGCGGTGCGACCGCCTATCCCAAGGCCAGGGGCATCTGGCGGGATGACGAGCGAGGCGGCGCGCTCATCAAGGACGAGCCGGTCGTCGTCCATTGCTACACGACGCCGACCGACATCCAGGACGACACGAACCTCGCCGAGCTCGGCAGCTTCTGCCGGATGATGGGGCGCGAGGCCCACCAGGGAGAGATCGGTCTGGTCGTCGGCGACGAGTACTTCGCCATCCCCGACTTCGCAGAGGAGTAAGAACATGAAGACGCAGCTCGACATGGACAAGATCGCCAGGGGCCTGGGTGCCGAGCGCCGCGGGAAAGTCGAGGCCGCCGGTGGCTACTTCGGAGCGATGCAGCTCTTGGCGGACATCGAGGCACGCTTCCGCGTGCCCGCAGGCGGAGGCCGGCCAACTGACCCCCGCTGGACGGAGCGGCGGCTGCTCCCCCTCGCGCCACGGACCCTCAAGCGTTTCGAGCAGCTCGCCAGCAAGGTCCGCGAACACGGGGGCGTGAGTATCGAGCCGATGCAGCTGGCTGCGCTCCTCCTGGAGAAAACCGCCGAGGACCTGAGCGAGGACGAGGCCGAAGAACTCGTCCGGCCGAAGAAGCGCGCCAGCCGTTGATGTCTCTGCGGAGCGTCCTCGCTCCCACAGGATGATCGCTACTCGTGTTCGAGTGCTGAACCGTGTCTCGGCCGATCCCATTGCCGATGCGAACACCAAGCCAGAGTGGTTAACAGCCGACGACGGCCTGCGCCAGTTCGCGGTCACTCGCCTAAAGCAGCTTCTTGAGCAGGCCGACGCCCTGTTCGACGGCAACCTGGAGGACGTAGCTGATCACCCTGGCGTGAACTCCCAGCATCGTGTCGATGTCGATGCCAGCTCGTCGAGCCAGCTCGACAAGCGGCTGACCGTCGATCCGTGCCTCACTCGAGGGTGAAGTACTCGACATCGGCCCGTATGTAGAACCAAGGAGGGCAGCATGCACAGATTGCACTTCGCCATCGCAGCAGCCGCATTGCTCGTCCTGCTGACCTGTTCGCGGCACCCCACTCCAGCCGGTACCGGTGTCGCCACCACGACCGACAGCGGTGCGACGGCGCACACCGCGCCGGGCGGTGGCATGATGGGTCACGGCATGATGGGCGGCGGCATGATGGGGTCGCAGAATCCGGGGCCGCAGAAGACGCAGTCCAGTCAACCGTCCGACAAGGCCATCACCTTCCGGATCGCCAGCGTCGACAACAGCATGGCGTTCGACACGACCACGCTGAAGGTCAAGCAGGGCCAGCAGGTGCGTCTGGTCTTCCACAACGAGGCGACCGTCGCGGCGCTGCCGCACAACTGGGTGCTCGTTGAGCCAGGCACCGCTACGGCCGTTGCCAGCGCCGGGATCCAGGCCGGCAAGTCGCACGACTACGTTCCGGACAGCCCTGACGTGATAGCCCACGCCAAGCTCGCGGCACCCGGCGAGACCGTCGATGTGACCTTCACGGCGCCGAAGCCGGGCACCTATCCGTACATCTGCACCGTGCCGGGTCACGCAGCGGTGATGAAGGGCCAGCTCCTCGTCGGCTCGTGACGCCAGGGGAGCCGCTCACACCGCTCGCGCCGGTGAATGGCACGATCATTGCTGCAGCGGTCGGCATGACGAAGTCCATCCGCTACGCGTTGCTGTCCGCCACCCTCGCTTTCGGAGTGGCGGGCTGCGGGAAACACAACCCCAAGGTCATCTCCATCACGGCCGACAACCACGGTTTCACGCCGGCGAACGTCCAGGTCAAGAAGGGCGACAAGGTAACCTTGCGTTTCACGAGGACCAGCGACCAGACCTGCGCCAAGAAGGTCGTCTTCCCGGGCCTCGGAATCACCAAGCCGCTGCCGTTGAACCAGTCCGTGGACATTCCGCTGCCGACGACCAAGGCCGGCACGGTGGCGTTCGTGTGTGGCATGGGGATGCTGAAGGGCAGCGTGGTCGTCGACTAGGCGGCTACCTCCGGCCTGCGACTCTGTTCGAGAATATTGTCGAGGCCGTCGAATATCCAGAGCGCTTCCCCCGGCAGGAGCCCGGGCTGCCTGCGGGGGTTCGTGCTTGGTACGGGACTTGCGGGCACTCCAGCATGCTGCGCTGGTCGAGAGCATGCTCCAGGCAGATCCTGCTCATCTGCCTGGCCCTGCTGTCCGCGTGCTCGCCCGTAGAGGGACAGGAACAGACGCTGCTCGGCCCCGGCCCGCCCCCGAGCCGGTGTAGTGCCGATGCGCCCGACGAGGCAGCAGTAGCGGATGCCGAGCAGCTGCTGCCTGCGGACGCCATCGCCAGCGAAGGCGAAAGCGGAGACGTCGCCGTCCCCAGCGTGCCCGGTCGGGACCCGGAGTGGGTCGGTATAGGGGCTCCGGAATCCGGCGTCCGCACCGTTGTCGTCGATAAGTGCAGCCCTGCGGGGGGCGACTTCCTGTCGGAAGAGGAGCCAGGAATCCTGGCGCAGATGCAGCTGCTCACCGGCTTCTAGTCCGGGGAGCTTCGTCCGGGCATTCGCATGCTAGCCTATGCATATGAACGGCGACTGAAATCCGCAGGCCTTTCTCAGAATAGTCTTCATGCGGGGCGGCCTTCCCGGCAAAGTGGCTGCGCTACTTGTTGGCACAACCGTTGCTTCAGCGACCCGGCATGTCGCATCGACTGCCGGTCGTGTTCGCCGCTCTCGCTGCGGTGATCTCCATCGGAGTGCTCGTCCAGGACGCCTGCCGTTCGCACCTGGCAACCGCGCCCGGACCCCGGGCTCACACGGCGCTTCATCATCCTGGACCGACCGGAGGGCAGCCGTGAGAGGAATCCTTTTCCACCGGGCTCGGCCCCTGCCCGGCCGGATGTTGCCCGCTGGCGCTCTCGCGCTGGCGCTTGGGTTCGCCGCGCCGCTGTACGCGCAGGACCAGAGCGCGCCACCGCCCCACGCGCAGGACCGGAGCGCGCCGCCGAAGCCGCCACGGCTCGACCACCCGACGGCGCCGAAGCCGGCACACACTGGCCCGGTCCGTTTGACTGAGCTCACGCGAGCCCACCCCAAGCACCTGGCGGAGCTGATCAAGGAAGCGCTGAAGAATCACCCAGCGGTCCAGGAGGCCAAGCACGCGTGGGCGGCGGCGCGGGAGCGACCCTCGCAGGCTGGCTCGCTTCCGGATCCGGTGCTGGGTGTCGCGCTGCAGAACATCCGCACGGATGAACCGGCGCTCGACACCAGCCCCATGAGCGCGCTGCAGTTCAGTCTCACGCAGACCTTCCCGTTCCCCGGCCAGCTCAGCCGTCGTGAAGCCGTTGCCAGGGCCCAGGCCGACGCTTCCAAACAGCGACTCGGGCTGGTCCGGATACAGATCGCGCTCCGGGTCGAACGCGCGTACTGGCGTCTCGAGTACGCCGAGGCCGCGGAACGCACCACGGCGGACAGCGAGTCGTTGCTGTCCACGGTGGAGAAAACCGTCGCCGCGCACTACTCGGTGGGCCACGTGGCTCAACAGGACGCGCTCTCGGCCGAGGTCGCGCACAGCCGGCTCCGGTCCGTGCTGGAGCACCGCCGCCTTGCGGTCAGCGCCGCGCGCCGCGCGCTGAACAGCGCGGTCGGTCGCACGCCCCGCGCGGACATCGCGACTGCCGACAAGCCACCGGGCGGCCGCGTGGGGCTGGACCGTGTCGCCCTGCTGCGCGACGTCAAACGCCGCAATCCCGCCATCAATGTCCGCCGCGCGCAGCTCGCGGCGGCGCGCCGCGGCGTCGACGAGGCGAAGCACGATCGCTGGCCCGGCATCCAGGTGGGCCTGGCCTACCGCTACCGTCAGGCGAGCCCCGGCGACCTGTCGAACGGCGCGGACATGTTCGGGGTCAGCATCGCCGTGCCGATCCCCGTGTGGATGGGCTCGAAACAGAACGCGCGCGTCCGGCAGAGCTACGACGCGCTCGGTGCTGCGCGGAGCGGCGTCAGCGACCAGACGCTCGACGCCGAGACCCGCTTCGAGCGTCTCGCCGACGACGTGACGCAGCTGAACACGCAGGTCGCGCTGTACCAGCGCGAGATACTGCCCGAGACGAAACATACCGTGAATGCGAGTCTGAGCGACTACGGGGTGGGCAGCGTCGGCATGGTGTCGGTGCTGGACAACTGGAAGACGGATCTCGACGCGCGTGTAACGTACGCGAAGCTCCTGAGTGATCGCGCTATCAGGGTGGCCGAGGTCTATGCACTGGCAGGGAGAATCCCGTGAGCGACGAGACGACCCGCGCCGACGAGCTTGCGGAGCAGGTTCCGTCCGCGCCGGCTGAAACGGCGCTCGAACCCGCCGCGCCCGAAGCGGCGCGCTCCGGCATCGAAGCCAAGCACCAGCGCGCGTTCGCCTCCGACCGCTGGTCGCGCATTGCCGGCGGAGTCTGGATCACGCTGGCGCTGCTGGGCACGCTGGCGGCCGGTGTGTTTCTGTCCAAGCCGATCCTGGGCCTGCTCCATGGCGAGAAGGCCGAGGCGCCCGCCGCCGCTTCTGCCGGAGCAGACGCGAAGTCCGGCGCGAGCGGCGGCGACATCGTCACGGGCAAGCAGGCGTGCGAGGGCAAGAAGATCGTCTGGTACCAGGCGCCGATGGACGCCAACTACAGGAGCCCGAAGCCGGGCAAGTCGCCCATGGGCATGGATCTTGTTCCCGCCTGCCACAGCGGCAAGGCGAAGAAGAAGCAACGCCAGATCCTGACCGGCAAGCAGGCGTGCGAGGGCAAGAAGATCGTCTGGTACCAGGCGCCGATGGACGCCAACTTCAAGAGTCCCAAGCCGGGCAAGTCGCCGATGGGCATGGATCTGGTCCCCGCGTGCAAGGGTGACAAGGAAGTGGCAGCCGGCGGCATCACCGTCGACTCGCGAGTGCGCCAGGAGATGGGCATCACCACTTCGCCGGTGGAGAAGGGCGAGCTCGTCAAGACCATCCGGGCGGTCGGCTACGTCGACTACGACGAGCGCAGGCTCTCGATCATCAACACGAAGATCGATGGCTGGGTCGACCACCTGTACGTCGACTACACGGGCAAGAAGGTCAAGCGCGGCGCGCCGTTGCTCGCGCTCTACTCACCCGAGCTGGTCAGCTCCCAGCAGGATCTGCTGATCGCGGCGCAGCAGTACAAGCAGAGCCAGTCGCCGCGCGACCAGATCCTGATGAAGGCGGCGGAACAGCGCTTCCGCTACTGGGACTTCTCGCAGCGCGAGCTCGAGCACATCGAGAAGACCGGCAAGGTGCGCCGGAATCTCGTGTTGAGCGCGCCCCGGGCGGGCGTGGTCGTGGAGAAGAAGACGTTCAAGGGTGCGCACGTCAAGGCCGGAGACGAGCTGTTCCGGATCGCGGACCTGTCGCGGGTCTGGGTCTACGTGCACGTGTACGAGATGGATGTGCCCTTCGTGAAGGTCGGACAGAAGGTCACCATCACGCTGTCGTACGATCCCGGCCACACGCTCGAGGGCAAGGTCGACTACATCTTCCCGTGGGTGGGCGACAAGTCGCGCGATGTCAAGGCGCGGCTCGCGTTCAAGAACCCGAACGGTGCCCTGAAGCCGGGCATGTACGTGAACGCCGATGTCCAGGCGGATCTGGGCAAGCAGGCATTGCTCGTCCCGGATTCAGCGGTAATCCGCACGGGTACACGCAATGTCGTGTTCGTTGCAGGCAAGGACGGCACGTTCATGCTGCGTGACGTCAAGCTGGGCGTCGATCTCGACGACAAGGTCGAGGTGCTGGATGGCGTGAAGGAAGGCGACAAGGTCGTGACCGACGGCCAGTTCATGCTCGACAGCGAAAGCAGCTTGAAGGAGGCATCGAAGAAGTTCGAGAAGCCCGCGACGGCGGAAAAGGACGAGACGGGAGGGGATCAGAACGGCGCGGCGCCGGCGTCCAGCGCGGGCGACAAGAGCGGCAGCATGAAGATGCCGCGGGGCGCGAAGACGCACATGCCGGCGAAGAAACACTAGAAAGCTGCGAAAATGATCCATCGCATCATCGCCTGGTCCATGAAGAACCGCTTCATGGTCATCCTGGCTACGCTCGGACTGTGCCTCGGTGGGATCTATGCGATCGGCCACATCTCGCTGGACGCGATCCCCGACCTTTCCGACACCCAGGTCATCGTCCTGACGCACTATCCGGGCCAGTCGCCGCAGGTCGTCGAGGATCAGGTCACCTACCCGCTCACGACGGCGATGCTGTCGGTGCCGAAGTCGACCGTGGTGCGCGGCTACTCGTTTTTCGGATTCTCGCTCGTCTACGTCATCTTCAAGGACGGCACGGACATGTACTGGGCACGCAGCCGCGTGCTCGAGTACTTGAACTACGTCCGGAACAAGCTTCCATCCGGAGTCAATCCAGAGCTCGGTCCGGACGCTACCGGCGTCGGCTGGGCCTACGAGTACGCGCTCACCAGCAAGACGAAGAACCTGGAGCAGCTCAGGACCATCCAGGACTGGTACGTCCGCTACGCGCTTGAATCCGTTCCCGGCGTCTCGGAAGTGGCGAGCGTCGACGGCTACGTCAAGCAGTACCAGGTCGAAGTCGACCCGAACAAGCTGCTCAGCTACGGGATTCCGCTGCAGAAGGTCAAGCACGCGATCCAGCGCTCGAACAACGACGTGGGCGGGCGGTTGCTGCAGATGGGCAATTCCGAGTTCATGGTGCGCGGCCTCGGCTACATCAAGAGCATCCACGATCTCGAGAACGTCCCCATCGGCGTCGGCCCCGAAGGCACGCCCATCCTGCTCAGCCAGGTCGCCAACATCCATACCGGTCCGGAGCTACGACGAGGTCTGGCCGAGCTGAACGGCAAGGGCGAGGTGGCCGGTGGCATCGTCGTGATGCGCTATCGCGAGAACGCGCTGACGACGATCGAAGCCGTCAAGAAGAAGCTCAAGGAGCTCAAGCCCACGCTCGATTCCATGGGCGTCAAGGTCGTGCCCACCTACGACCGCTCGGGGCTGATCGAGCGGGCCGTCGAGACGCTCAAGCACAAGCTGATCGAGGAAATGGTGGTGGTGGGCCTCGTGATGCTGGTGTTCCTGGTCCACTTCAGGAGCACCTTCGTCGCGTTCATCGTGCTGCCGGCTGGTGTGCTCGGCAGCTTGCTGATCATGTACCTGCTCGGGATCAGCGCGAACATCATGTCGCTCGGAGGTATAGCCATTGCCATCGGGGTCATGGTCGACGCGTCCGTGGTCATGGTCGAAAATGCCCACAAGCATATCGAGCGCGCAAAGGCGCGCGGCGACACCACCCCACACTTCCAGATCGTGCTCGAGGCCTCCAGGGAAGTCGGCCCGGCACTGTTCTATTCGCTGCTCATCGTGGCAGTCGGCTTCTTGCCGGTGTTCGCGCTCGGTGGGCAGTCAGGACGACTCTTCACGCCGCTGGCGTATACGAAGACTTTCGCGATGATGACCGCCGCCGTCCTATCGATCACGATCATCCCCGTGGCGATGTACTACCTGGTGCGCGGCCGTATTGTTTCCGAGCACAGGAACCCACTGTCGCGATTTTTCATCTGGCTCTACCGCCCCATCATCCGCTTTGTGCTGCGGCACCGGTTCTTGACCATTTTTCTGACCCTCGTGGTGCTTGCCATCACGATTCTCCCCGCGCGCGAGCTAGGTAGCGAGTTCATGCCGCCGCTGGACGAGGGGGATCTCGTCTACATGCCGACGACGCTACCCGGCATCAGTATCGACAAGGCGCGGCAACTGCTCCAGCAGACCGATCGCATCATCAAGTCGTTCCCGGAAGTGAAGACGGTCTTCGGCAAGGTGGGTCGCGCCGACACGGCGACCGACCCGGCGCCGCTGTCGATGATCGAGACCACGGTGCAGCTCAAGCCGCGCAGCCAGTGGCGCAAGGGTATGACCGAGGACAAGCTCGTCGGCGAGTTCCTGGCCGCGATCCATTTTCCGGGCCTGACCAATGCCTGGACGATGCCGATCAAGACGCGCACCGACATGCTGTCCACCGGCATCAAGACGCCTGTCGGCATCAAGCTGCTGGGCTCGGATCTGCACGAGCTCTCCCGCGTCGGTCAGCAGATCGAGGCCGTAGTGCGCAAGATCCCAGGCACGCGCAGCGTGTACGCGGAGCGCGTCACGGGCGGCAACTATTACGATTTCGAGATCGATCGCTCGGCAGCAGCCCGCTACGGCATGACCGTCGGCGACGTGCAGGACATCATCATGAGCGCCATCGGTGGCATGAACGTTACCGAGACAGTCGAGGGTCTGGAGCGCTTCCCTGTGAACCTGCGCTACAGCCGTGAGCTGAGGAGCAATCCCGATGCGCTGTCGCACGTGATGGTGCCCACGCCGACCGGCGCCCAGGTACCGCTAGGCCAGCTTGCGCACATCAATTTGCACAAGGGCCCACCCGCCATCAAGAGCGAGAACGCGCGCAAGACCGCGTGGATCTACGTGGACATCGACACGGACAAGACGCCGGTCGGCAACTACGTCAAGGCCGCGATGGCCACCGTGGCCAAGGCGCGTGCCGATGGTCGCATCAAGATCAACCCGGACAAGCCCGTGGACGTGGTCTGGTCCGGACAGTGGGAGTACATGGTGGCCGCTGCGGCGCGCATGCGCATCATCATTCCAATCACGCTGCTGCTCATCTTCCTGCTTCTGTATTCGCACTTCGGCAAGCTGGGCGAGACGATGATCGTGCTGTTTTCGTTGCCGTTCTCGCTCGTCGGCGGCATCTGGCTGATGTACGTGCTCGGCTACAACGTCTCGGTCGCTGTCGACGTCGGGTTCATCGCGCTGGCGGGCCTTGCCGCGGAAACGGGGGTGGTGATGATCGTGTACATCGAAGAAGCGTGGCGCGAGCAGCGGCGGAACTTTGTCCAGGAAGCGACAAAACTGGGGTATTTCCCGCAGTCGCTGTTCCACAAGGCGCTGGACGTCGCGGTGATGGAAGGCGCTGTCGATCGCGTGCGGCCCAAGCTGATGACGGTGGCCACGATGACGCTCGGCTTGTTGCCGATCATGCTCGCCGGTCCGGGCGCCACGGGCGGGCAGGTGATGAAGCGCATCGCTGCGCCGATGGTAGGCGGCCTTGTCACGAGCATGGTGCTCACGTTGGTTACCATCCCGGCCATCTACGCGCTGCTCATCCAGGTGCGCGAGGGCCGCAAGCTGCGCCGGGAGCTGGGAACCGGGAGCTCCAGTGGGCCCGGGCCCGCGAGCGAAGAGCCGCCACCGCTCGGGACGGGTGACCCTGGGGCGAGCGCTGTGTCGTAGCCAACGGGATTGATGAAGGGACGGTTGACGGCTGGCCCTTCAAACGAGGGTCCAGTCAGCCTGCAACAGCCCGTTTCAAGACTTGATCTCACGCGGCTCGGAGCGCCTCGCCGGCGGCGTCCTCTGCGACGGTTGTGCTGGCGGCGGGGACACAGGAGGCTCCACAGGACAACTATCGAGCCCGAAGAACCGCAGAAAGGCATACCAGGCTCGCTTCAGGATTTCTTTCGTCTTCATGAACGCTCCTCGATGTAGCGGTGCAGCACGAATCACGCCAATCGCCGTGCCAGCACGCCTTCCGCGTCGAAGGCGAGCGAACCCGCGCACCGTTTGACAATATTGGCAAGTGCCACGGGGAAATGTCTTCCATTCCCAGGGCGGTACCGCAGTGGAGTCGCTTCGACGCCGAGCGCCCAACCCGAAGCGCGCAGCGCTACGCAGGCACGATCCTTGCTCGCCAAGAGTGCGCTATGCAGCACCACCCCGAGCACCACCACGTCTACCCGAGTCACGAACACCGCGAGCGCACCGCAGCCGCTGCGGGCGGGTACACCTGCCCATGCATCCCTCCGTGCGCAGCGACAAGCCAGGTGCGTGCCCCGAGTGCGGCATGGCGCTCGAGCCGGTCTTGCCGGCTGCGCCCGCAGCCAGCGAGTGGACCTGCCCGATGCATCCGGAGATCGTGCGCTCCGAGCCGGGCAACTGCCCCCTCTGCGGCATGGCGCTCGAACCGCGCACGCTAGCGGTAGCACAGGAGGCGGAGAACCCCGAGCTGCGTGACATGACGCATCGCTTCTGGTTCTCGGTTGTGCTGACCGCGCCGCTGCTGGTGATCGCCATGGGGGGACTGATCCCGGGCCTCGACGCGGCGCTGTCCTCGCTGATGTCGCCGCGCTCGCGCTCCTTCGTCGAGCTCGGGTTAGCCACGCCCGTCTGCCTGTGGGCAGCCTGGCCGTTCTTCGTGCGCGCGGTGCGCTCGGTCATCAACCGCAGCCTGAACATGTTCACGCTGATCGGGCTGGGCGTCGGTGTGGCGTATGGCTACAGCCTGGTCGCCGCGCTCGCGCCTGGCATCTTCCCGGCTGCATTCCGCAATCCGTCCGGTGGTGTGGATGTGTACTTCGAGGCTGCCGCGGTCATCACCACGCTGATCCTGCTCGGCCAGGTGCTGGAGCTCAGGGCTCGCAGCCAGACCGGCGCTGCCATCAAGAAGCTGCTCGGCATGGCTGCCACCTCGGCGCGTCGCATCAACGACGACGGCACGGAAGAGGACGTGCCGCTCGAGCACGTGCACGTCGGCGACCGGCTGCGCGTGCGCCCCGGCGAGAAGATCCCGGTCGATGGCGCAGTGCTCGAAGGGCAGAGCCACGTGGACGAGTCAATGGTCACCGGCGAGCCCATCCCCGTCGACAAGCAGGTCGGTGATCAGCTAGTCGGCGCCACGATCAACGGTAACGGCGGCCTGGTGATGCGCGCCGAGAAGGTCGGCGCGGACACGCTGCTGTCTCGCATCGTCGGCATGGTGGCCGAGGCGCAGCGCAGCCGCGCGCCGATCCAGCGAATGGCCGACGTGGCCGCTAGCTGGTTCGTGCCGGCAGTGATCGTCGTCGCGCTGGTCACGTTCGTCGTGTGGGCGCTGGTCGGTCCGCGGCCGAAGCTCGCGCACGCGCTGATCAACGGCATCGCCGTGTTGATCATCGCCTGCCCCTGCGCGTTCGGGCTGGCCACGCCGGTGTCGATCATGGTGGCGACCGGCAAGGGCGCGACCCTCGGCGTGCTGTTCAGGAACGCCGAGGCCATCGAGGTGCTGCGCAAGGTCGATACGCTGGTTGTCGACAAGACCGGCACGCTCACCGAAGGCAAGCCGAAGCTGGTTGGCATCGAGCCCGCGCCAGGGTTCGACGAGGCCGAGTTGCTGCGACTGGCCGCGTCGCTCGAGCGCGGCAGCGAGCATCCGCTGGGCGACGCGATCGTCCAGGGCGCCGAAGCGCGAGACATCGCGCTCCAGCCCGCCGCGGATTTCGAGTCGCTGACCGGCAAGGGCGTACGCGGTACGGTCAGTGGCCGTTCGGTCGCGCTCGGCAATCGCGCGCTCCTCGAGAGTCTGGGCGTCGAGGCCGGGGCGCTCGACGTGCGCGCCGAACAGCGGCGCGCCGACGGCCAGACCGTGATGTTCGTGGTGGTCGACGGCGGCGCGGCGGGGCTGCTCGGCGTGGCCGACCCGATCAAGGAGAGCACGCCCGCTGCGATCAAGGCGCTGCACGACGAAGGCCTGCGCATCGTGATGCTGACCGGTGACAGCGCGACCACCGCGCGCGCCGTGGCCGACAAGCTCGGCATCGACGACGTAATCGGCGAGGTGCTGCCCGATCAGAAGGCCGACAAGGTGAAGCAGCTGCAGAGCGAGGGCCGCATCGTCGCCATGGCCGGCGACGGCATCAACGACGCGCCCGCGCTGGCGCAGGCCCAGGTCGGCATTGCCATGGGCACCGGCACCGACGTGGCGATGGAGAGCGCCGGCGTCACGCTCGTGAAGGGCGACCTCGGCGGCATCGTGCGCGCGCGCGTGTTGTCGCGCCGCACGCTGTCCAACATCAAGCAGAACCTGTTCTTTGCGTTCGTCTACAACTCCGCCGGCGTGCCCATCGCGGCGGGCGTCTTGTATCCCGCGTTCGGGCTGCTGCTCAGCCCCGTGATCGCTGCGGCAGCCATGAGCTTAAGCTCGGTGAGCGTGATCAGCAACGCGCTCCGGCTGAGGACGGCGCGCGTGTAGGCAAGTCTCGACAACCCCCAATTGACGGAGGATGGAATGCGAACTGGCTTGTGGATAGTAGGGGGAATGCTGGCTGTCGGTTCCCATGGCCCCGATCCTGGATCGCGTGGACAACGGCATGGACGACATGCACGGCATGCACTGCTCCGGCAGCGAGATGGAGCCGATGATGGGCAGCGTCTCCGGCACGCGCGCCGCGCTGCGCGACCACGACACGTGGCTAGGTAGCGCCGCCGACCTCGACCAGTCCCACGCCGAGTGCGGTCGCTACAAGAGCGACATGCTCGGCCTATGCAACTCAGCCGAACACGACAACGACACCATGAGCTTTATGTAGAACCAAGGAGGACAGCATGCACGGTCTGCAACTAGCCGCCGCGGCAGCAGTACTGTTCGTCCCACTCACCTGCTCGCGGCACCTGACGTCGCCAGCGAGCGGCATCGCCACCACGACCGACGCGGGCGCGACGGCGCCCCGCGCGCCGGGCCGCGGCATGATGGGTGGCGGCATGATGGGTGGCGGCATGATGGGCTCGCAGAACCCCAGGCCGTAGAAGACTCAGTCAAGCCAGGCCACCAACAAGGCCATCACCTTCAGGATCACCAGCGTCGACAACTCCATGGCGTTCGACACGACCACACTCAAGGTCAAGCAGGGCCAGCGTGTGCGTCTGGTCTTCCACAACAACGCGACCGTCGCCGCGCTGCCGCACAACTGGGCGCTGGTGAAGCCCGGCACCGCGCAGGCCGTCGCCAGCGCCGGGATCCAGGCAGGCAAGTCGCACGACTCCGTTCCGGACAGTCCCGACGTGCTCGCGCACACCAAGCTCGCCGGACCCGGGCAGACGGTCGATGTGACCTTCACGGCGCCGAAGCCCGGCAGCTATCCGTACATCTGCACCGTGCCCGGTCTCGTTGCCGTGATGAAGGGCCAGCCCGTCGTCAGCTCGTGACGCTAGGGAAAGCGGGACCACGCCACCGCACGGCGCAGAGTGGCACGGTCATTGCTGCAGCGGCTGGCATGACCAAGTCCATCCGCTACGCACTGCTGTCCGCCACTCTCGCCTTCGGAGTGGTTGGTTGTGGAAAACACACCCAATCGACCAAGGTCATCCCCATCACCGCCGACAACCATGGCTTCACCCCCCTCAAGGTCGAGGTCAAGAAGGGCGAGAGCGTAACGCTGCGTTTCACGCGCACCAGCGACCAGACGTGCGCCAAGAAGGTCGTTTTCCCCGGCATCGGGATCACCAAGGCGCTGCCGCTGAACCAGTCCGTGGACATTCCCCTGCCGACAACCAAGACCGGCACGTTGGCGTTCCACTGTGGAATGGGGATGCTGAAGGGCAGCGTGGTCGTCGACTAGCCTGGCGCTCAGAACGTCACGCTGACGAAGCTCGCCGCACTATAGCGCGAGGGCATGACCGCGAAGGCCATTTGCTCCCGATTGTAGCTACGGGCAGCCGAGACGGCGCGTCCAGCGGCAATCGCCTTGATGAGGACGTACCCTGCCGCCATCGCCGCCAGGCCGTAGCCCTGTGCGTTGGTCCAGTTCGGATGATTCGCGCCGATGTGCTGCGCGCCGATCGCGAACATCCCGCCGGTGAGCGCAAGCTCGGCACCGCTGTACACGTACCCCCAGGTCCGGGTTCCCGCGTAGAAGTTGCCGAAGTCGACGGGCAGAGGCTGCATCGACAACAGCGCGGCAGTCAGCGGGTTGCGGAAGCCGGTGGTCGACTTCAAGCGGTCCGTGCCGACCTGAAGCGCAGGCGCGCCCGTGCTGATCCGTGGTGAGCTCTCCGGCGTGGGCTCAGCCTGGGCCACGACCGCGAGGGAGGTAGCGAGAGCCGCGCTGGCGATGCCCGCGGCGATGCGTGCAGATGTACTATTCAAGGAGCGCTCTCCTTTCGGGCTATGCGCACGCCCCTGCGTGCACTGGCGAGAAGTCGTGCATCGGACGTGCCGCGCAGCGAGGCGCGATGACCTGCGGCACTGTGCGAGCGCGACGCACGGGTATCTTCGCTGATTCGCGTGCCCGCGCGCACGCCGCGCACCAGAGCGAATGATCAGAATTGTGTGCCCTCGACAATATCGTTGATTGTCGCATTCGACCCCACGAGCTTGAATTGCCACGCATCCGCCGCATTCACGCAGAGTCGACGCTGTGCAGCGCGCGGCGGCACACTTGACATGCCGCTCGCGCGACGGCATCAGGGGAAATGCCCGGCAACAGCAGGAAGACGCGGGTCTGGTTCCCGTCCTGAGCAGCTTCGCGCGGCATCGCAAACCCGCACCTTCACATGACGCTGCCGCAACAGCGCGTCCGTCGCGTTCTCCCAGCGGTCGCTCAGCGCCAGCGCTCGCAGATGGATGATGTGCTCGCCGGTGTCGTTCTTCCAGCGTGCCCCCGGGCGCTTCATGCGCTGCGCGACGAGCGACTTGCATGTCGCCTCGACGTTGCCGCTTCCGATGGGCAGACCCTGCTTGCGCGCGGTGGCGTAGTCCATGCGGTGCCCGTTGTTCTCGACGTAGGTGATCGCCTCGTGCACGGGCCGCTGGTCACCGACGAGGACGTTCTCCTTACCGCTCGCGGACAACTCGCGCGGGATCTGCTTCGCCGCGCCGCTCGAGTTGAGCAAGCGAAGCCAGCAGCGTTGCACGACGGCAGCTGCGTCGTCGCGGTGCATCACCTTTGCCGCCGCCGAGAGCTTCTCCAAGGCGTGCCAGAAGTCGATGAGGTGCGTCACCTTGCCGAAGTCGGGACCACGGAATTCGGCATCCAGCAAGTTCCACATCTCTGCTGCGCCATCGCAGAGCAGCGAGACGGAAAGCTTCGGCTTGGCGGCGAGCAAGGCCAGCACGTCGCTCGCCAGTCCCATGCACAACGTCGGCGCGTCGCCTCTGGGCATCGTCCCGTAGCGGATCGTGCACAGCGCTTCGCCTTCGCCGTCGTGCAGCGTGACGGTGCCGCAATACGCCATGCGGTAGACGCGCGAGATGGGGTTTCGCGGCGCACCCTTCGCGGGTTTGCGCGCACTTCGCGGTCGGGGTTCCGCCATCGGCAACGAAACCCGGTCTAGCGACACGCTGACGCTGCGCGCCTCGCGCGGGATGTCCATGCTCTCGATCAGCGCCTCCTCGATCTCCTGGTGGCGTGGAAGGTACAGCCGCCCCACCTCGTGTCCCACGCGCTCGAAACTCGACCGCGAGTGAGGCAGCCGACCTAGCTGCCGCGCGGTCTGCTCGGCTTCGCGGGACGTGCCCTGCTGCAGCAGGTACGCCATCGCGCGCGCCGCGCCGGGGAGCCACCCGTTCCAACGCTGCCAGGCAAGCTGCGTGGATCCCGCGATCGACAGCCGCCACACGCTCGGCCGCCAGACTTTCGAAACGCTCGTAGTCGATGCGTCGCCCGCGCTGCGCGCGCTCGATCTGCTTGGACACCTCGGCCATCAGCGCCTGCAGCGGCTCCTGCATCCCCTTGAGTTCCTCCGGTATCGAGGATCATCTTCGCCACGGGGCATCCTCCTTTCGTTGTCTTGCAACTCCGGAGGGTACCGGCTCTGCCCCGTACTTTCCTGCTCGAGCTTCACCCGTCCGGAAAACCCACGCGTGGTCGATCACTTGCGCGACGTTCTTGATGCAGCGCTTGCGCTACGCGGACGTGCTCAGCAATGGAGCCACACCCAACGACGATCAGTGCGAGCCGGGCCAGTACTGTGACCTGCGCATCGCCAACCGGATGTTCTGCGACAACGCCGTCATCTTCTACGCCAAGGACTACTGCGCCGACGGTGGCGTGGAGGGCGGTAGTGAAGGCGGTGTGGATGGCGGTGTCGACGCCGGCGATGCGGCCAGCGATGCGGAGGACGCAGGCCCGTAGCTACTCAGCCGGCTCGTGCGGCGTGACTTCGGGGCGCGTTTCGCCGCGCGCCGTGGGCGCCTTCTTCTGGTACGCCTTGCCCGTTATGCGCTTGGCCATCGTCACGGAACGCCACGCCAGGTAGTTCTTGGTGAAGGTGATCGGCAACCCATCCACGAACGACGTAGCATCGAGCCCTTGCGTCGAGGCGCAGCTTGTGAGCGTCGCTCGAGCGTGACGCCGGCCGGTGCTCGTGCTGGGTTGCCGGCATGGGCCAGGCCAAGCGGAC
>Ga0114931_10002003_pt1 | contig 25979 bp, 26 predicted proteins | sample 2SBtaG_FD_89579 | JGI IMG/M metagenome (GOLD analysis project Ga0114931, IMG submission 89579) | Deep subsurface microbial communities from Kolumbo volcano to uncover new lineages of life (NeLLi) - 2SBTROV14_V59a metaG | ecosystem: Environmental > Aquatic > Marine > Volcanic | place: Kolumbo... | reverse complement strand
GAACGAAGAGCTGCTCGGTCGTTACAACCTGCTCACGAACGAAAAGCTGGCGTGGGCCGTACGAAAAGATGACGACGACTTGCAGGTACGTCTGAACGGAATCGTCGCGCGCTGGAAGGCCTCGGGCAAGATCGACGAAATCCTCGATCGCTGGATCCGCGTTCGCAAGATCGCCCGGCCAATTCCGCCGCACTGAGCCATCGGGGTGCTGCTGCCTCGGTTCTCCTGGCCGACCTGCTACTCGGGCTGGCCGCGGGGCTCGCGCTTCTTGCGCGCGTAGCGCTGGAAGAGTGTGAGCATCGTACGGTCTTCCTGAATACCGCCGACGGGCCAGTTGTCGAACATGAACGTCGGCACGCCGTTGATGCCGGCGCCGAGGGCGTCGCGCGTCACCCGGGCGAGCTGCCGCTGAGCACCGGCTTGGTCGATCGACTGCAGATCGATGCGCAGGTCACGCGCCAGACGTTCGATCTCGCCCTCCCCCGTGATCACCCGGCCCTCTTCGAAGATGGCGCTCCACACGCGCTCGCGCCAGGCGATCTCGGAGGGGCTGCCGCGCAGCGCTAGCGCAACCGCCAGCGCGGCTCGCGAATCGGTCCAGCGGGCTGGAATCGCCGCTTCGACGTCGAGATCGCGCATGACGCGCAAGATGTTCTGCCGCGCGCCCTCCTGGAGCCGCGCGCCGCGTCGCCATCCGGTGATGCTGGTGAGGTCGATCGGCCGCCAATCGAGGGAAATCTGGAGATCGCGAATCTGTGGGTCGAGCCGGGCGAGCACTCGGTGCGCGACGTAACACAGTGTCGCGGCGAAATCGTAGTAGACCGGGATCGTCAGGCAACGATCGGGCATGGTCGGTGCGGCAGTCGGCAGAGAAAAGGGCGCGTCGCGCGAAACATGATTACCTCCGGGGTCGCGAAGGGAGATAGCGCAAGAGCGGAGAACGGACAATGAACTCCGCTCCAGGCCGGTGCTGCCAGGTTGGCGGTGGGAGGCGGCGCGGAGTTGTCATCGGCTTGCTTGGCTGCTGGACTAGGCGCTAATACTCGATGCTTCACCATCGATCACTTGATTAGGGGGCGGGCCGGGGAGGTACCGTCGCCTCGTTCTTGGAGGGCGACTGGATGTTCGAAATTCGACCACCGTGGTGGCGCACGTGCCGGGTATTCGAGGTAGCGCTAGCTGTCTCGGTAGGCGCTGGGCTGGGCGGGCCGATCACGGCGGGCGCCGCGTCGGTAAACGAGGCGATCGGTCAAGAGGTCACGGGGAATACCGCGAACGCCGTGTCTCAGAAGAAGGTCGACAAGTTGAGTGACCAGACAGAGGATCTCGCCGCCGCGTACCGCTCGGCGCTGCAAAGTACTCGTTCGCTGCAAGTGTACAATCAGCAGCTCGAGAGTCTGATCGCTTCACAAGACAGCGAAGTCGCGTCGCTCGAGAAACAGATTGATAGTGTTACCGAGGTCGGGCGTGAGATCATGCCGCTGATGCTGCGCATGATCGATACCCTCGATCAGTTCGTATCTCTGGATGTACCCTTTTTGGAAGAAGAGAGACGCGACCGGGTTCAGCAGCTGCGCGACATGATGGACCGCGCCGACGTTACGATATCGGAGAAGTACCGGCGTCTCCTGGAGTCTTATCAGATCGAGTACGACTACGGGCGCAACATCGAAGCCTATAGTGGCGAGCTCGCTGGCGACGGGCAAAAGCGGACCGTCGATTTCTTGAGGATCGGCCGGATTGCTCTTCTCTACCAGACGCTCGACGGTGAGGAGACCGGTGCGTGGGATCGTGAGGCCGGCAAGTGGGTCATTCTTGGCGACGACTATCGCGGCTCGGTGGGGCAGGGGATTCGCATGGCACGCAAACAGGTGGCGCCGAACTTGATTCGCATCCCCGTCCCGGCCGCGGTGGCGGCGAAATGATGATGCGCGCGACGTGGAAGGTCGCCGCTTGGTCGGCTCTTGCGTTGCTGGCGGCTTCGAGCGCGGGTGCCGAGCAAGCCAAATCGCTGAGCCAACTGCTCGAGCAGGTGCGACGCGGATCGGCGGCGGAGCGGGCCGAGAACCAGAAGCGCGAACAGGAGTTTCGCGCCGCCGTGGACAAGCAGCAGGCGCTGCTCGCGGCGGCACTGGCCAAAAAGACGGCAGCCGAGGCAAAATCTAAAGAGCTCGAGGTCATCTTCGAGGAGAGGGAAGCGGAGCTTCCCGAGCTACAGGAGAGCTTGCGTCTGCGGCTGGGGACCCTCGGCGAGTTGTTCGGCGTGGTTCGCCAGGTCGCCGGCGATACCGCCGGTTTCGTGCGGAGCTCCCTGGTGTCCACGCAGATTCCAGGCCGATCGCCGTTTCTCGACAAACTTGCGGCGAGTACCGAGCTCCCATCGCTCCAGGATCTGGAGAAGTTGTGGTTCACCCTGCAGCAGGAAATGACCGAGACGGGGCGGGTGGTGCTCTTCACGGCTCCGGTCGTCGACGTCGACGGTATCGAACGCGAGCAAGAAGTCATCCGAATTGGCGTGTTCAACGCGATCTCCGAAGGCGAGTACCTGCGCCTCGATCAGGATACCAGCAAGCTCGTCGAGCTCGGACGTCAACCTGGGCGGCGCCACTTGGCGCTGGTCAAGGCGTTCGAATCCGCCACCAGTGGCATGCACCCGGTGCCGTTGGACCCGTCGGGTGGCACGATTCTGTCGATGTTGGTGCAGAGCCCGACCCTCGAAGAGAGGATTGGGCAGGGCGGCACGGTCGGCTACGTCATCATCGCGCTCGGTGTCGTCGGACTGCTCTTTGCTCTGTTCCGCTTCGCCTACCTCGGCTTCGTCGGCGCCAGGATCAAGCGGCAGCGCAAGCGCGACGAACACGATCAGGGTAACGCGCTCGGCCGTGTCCTGTCTGTTTACAACGCGAACGAAATCGCCGATGTCGAAACCCTGGAGCTCAAACTCGACGAGGCGATCCTCAAAGAGATACCGGCGTTGGAGCGCGGCAACTCTCTGGTGCGGGTGTTGTCCGTCATCGCGCCCCTGCTCGGCCTCCTCGGCACGGTCACGGGCATGATCAACGTGTTCCAGCAGATCCAGCTTTACGGCACCGGGGATCCCAAGTTGATGGCCGGAGGCATCTCGATGGCACTGGTGACCACCGTGCTCGGTCTGATCATGGCGATCCCCCTGGTCTTGCTGCACAGCGTGCTGAGCGGCCGCAGCAGAGCGCTGATCCAGATTCTCGAAGAGCAAAGCGCGGGGATCATCGCCCGTCACGCAGAACAGCGAGTGGCACGTGCAGTCTCTGATTGACGCGATCTGGTCGATTCGGGATTTTCTCGACCTCGGCGGCAATGTCCTGTTCGCGATTTTCGTCGTCACCTTTGTCATGTGGACGCTCATCATCGAGCGCTATATGTTCTTGCGAACTGGTTACAAGGCGACGGTAGCGAAGGTTCTCGAGGAATGGCACCGGCGCAACGATCGATCGTCCTGGTACGCGCACCAGATCCGGCGCGAAATGATCTCGCGCATTACGATCAGCCTGGACCGTGGGATTCCGTTGATCAAAACCCTGGTCGCGCTTTGCCCGTTGCTCGGTCTCCTCGGCACCGTCACCGGCATGGTCGATGTGTTTCAGGTGCTGTCGGTGTCGGGAAGCGGTAATCCGCGGGCGATGGCGGCGGGGGTTTCCAGGGCTACGGTGCCCACCATGGCGGGGATGGTGGCCGCGATCTCCGGCTTCATTTTCAGCGTTCAGCTCGAACGGCGAGCCAAGGCGGAGGCCGAATGGGTGGCCGACGAACTGCGGCCGGAAGACTGAGCAGCCAGCCCGATTGGGGGTCGAAACGATGCGACGAAGACACGTCCAAACCGAGGAAGAATCCGAGGTGAATCTGACACCGATGCTCGACGTCGTATTCATCATGCTGATCTTCTTCATCGTCACGGCGTCGTTCGTGAAGGAGTCGGGTATCGAGGTGAATCGGCAGTACGCCTCGCAGGCCGAGGAGAAGAAGTCGGCCAACATTTTCATTGCGATCGCCGAGAACGGTCAGGTCTGGATCGACAAGCGAATGGTCGACGTTCGTGCGGTGCGCGCCAACATTGAGCGACTGCATGCTGAGAATCCGCAGGGCTCGGTGGTGATCCAGGCCGATCGGGATTCGAAGAACGGCGTGTTGGTGCAGGTGCTCGATGCGGCGAAGGCCGCAGGTGTCGAAAAGGTGGCTCTGGCGGCGGAGGGGCCGCAGCGGTGATCGCGCGTTTCGCAACGGCCGTGGTCGCTGCGGCGGTCATCACCTTGGGCCTGTTCTTCCTCATGCAATCTCTGATCGCGCACGACTCGGACAAGGGTTTCGAGCATCAGCAGCGCCGGGTATTCGACTTCGTGCGCCTCGTGCGCGACGAACGCGTTGAGCGTAAGAAGCGCGAAAAACCACGCAAAATCGAGCGCAAGGAGCCGCCGCCCCCGGCGCAGATGCCGGCGTCGAAGTTGTCGAAGGCACCGGTCCGGCAGGCGATCCAGGTCAACGCGCCGCCGTTTCATCCGGGACTCGCACTGGCCGGGGATCCCCATCTCGGCGGATCACCGGCGGATTCGGATGTCGTTCCCTTGGTGCGGCCGCTACATCGCTATCCGAGCCGTGCCCAGGCGCGTGGCATTGAGGGGTGGGTATACCTGCGTTTCGACGTCACCGCCGAGGGGACAACGGCCAATATCCGGGTTCTCGATTCAGATCCGCCGAAAATCTTCGATCGCGCGGCGATCCGGGCGGTCGAGAAGTACAAGTACAAGCCGAGAATCGAGGATGGCGTGGCGGTTTTGCGACCTGGAGTCGAAGTGGTCTTGTCGTTCGAAATTTCCGATGGCTGACGCGATGTCCGGATGCGACGGCGATGCCGGTGCCGGGCCGGTCCAGGGTGGCGGAGTCGGTTGCGGACGACGGTGTATCGTTGGTGGCGGCCGGTGTCCGTGTCGGGAGGGGCTGCTATGAAAGGTAGGGGGCTGAGATTCTTCGGGATGTTGTTCCTGCTGATTCCGCTGGCGAGTTGCCTGGGCCCGCCAGTGGCAGCAGCCAGGGGCCAGAAGGAAGTCCGGAAGAAGCCGAAGCCGCACACCCGGCGCATCGAATCGACCGGGGCGTGGGCGTTCAAACGACTCGCGCGCGCGCAGAAGGCGTTGGGCGACGGCGACACGGCTGCGGCGATGGTCGCACTCGACGAGATGAAAGCGCGTGTCGAGAGGCTCAGCGCGCACGAGCAGGCGATGATGTGGCAGACCTATGCCTACGCCTACTCGACACAAGAGAAGTACGAGCAGGCTACGCAGGCGTTCGAGAAGTGCCTGGCACTCAACGCTCTACCGGAACAGGCGGTGATCAACGCGCACTACAATCTGGCGCAGCTTTACATGGTCGAGGAGAACTTTCCCAAGGCGATCGAGCACTTTGAGATCTGGTTCAAGGCCGCCGAGAATCCGAGCGCTGACGCTCACTACATGATGGCTGCTGCGTACACGCAGGCCGGGCGGCCGAAGAGTGCCCTACCGCACGCCAAGAGCGCGGTAGCCGGGTCACCTGTCCCGAAGGAGGCGTGGTTGGAGCTACTGCTGTCACTGTACTTCCAGCTCGATCAGCACCGCGAAGCGGTGGGAGTATTGCGAAAGCTGATCGCCAGCTACCCGAAGAAGCCCTACTGGATGCAGTTGGCGGCCACCTACACCGAGCTTGACGACAAGAAGAAGGCGCTGGCGACCATGGAGCTTGCGGAAGAGCAAGGCTACCTCACCTCGGAGAACGAAGTCCGCAACCTGGTCCAGCTCTATTTGAACAACGGTATCCCCTACCGGGCGGCGCAGACGATCGAGAAAGCGATGGAGGATGGCCGCCTTCCCCGTACGTCGAAAAACGAGGAATTGCTCGCCAACACGCTGCTGAATGCGCGCGAGCGCGAACGCGCGATCGAGCCGCTCGAGAAGGCTGCAGCGCTGTCCGATGACGGCAATCTCTACGTTCGCCTGGGGCAGGTTCACATGGCCGAGGAGCGCTGGGGTGCGGCGCGCATTGCTCTCCGCAAAGCGTTACAAAAGGGCGATGTGCGTCACGCTGGCAATGTCTATCTGATGATCGGCATCGCCAACGCCAGTGAATCGCGTTGGCCGGAAGCCAAAAAGGCGTTTCGCGCCGCACAGAAGTACAGTAAGTCGGCGAAATCGGCGTCGCAGTGGCTCGACCACATCGAAGACGAGCTGACCCTCGATGCCTACGAGGAACAGCTCGAGCCGGCTACCGAGGGGGGAGCCAGCGCTGCCGGCGGTGCGGCGGGCCGGTCCTCATGAGGTCCCCGGCGCCGCGGCAAGGAGCAACTGAGATGCGGCGCTGGATGTGCTCGTACGGTTCGTTCATCGTCGCGTTGTTGGCCGGCGCGTGGCTCGCCGGGTGCAGCTATTCCATGGTGGAGAATGGCGAGCTGCGCCGCGACGTGTTCGAGGACCTTGCGCGACGAACCGCACTGACGCGTGGCGGTAGCTACCCGGATGACTTGCGAACCAGTGTGGTGTCGCGAGATGCCGTGCCGGGGCTGGTTCGCGAGATGGTCCTCAACGAGTGGAGCACCGCGGAGCTCGCCGACTACCAGGCCTCGCTCGAGGTGATCGGTGTCTGGCCGCACGGGCGTGATTATCTCGAGGAGTTCGAGTGCCTGGCGAAGCAGCAGATCGCGGGTTGGTATTCGGTCGAGGATCGCCGGCTGTACGTTGTCGAAGAGGTGAGCGGAGTGCCGACCTCGCTGAGGCTGACCTCGGCGCTGCTGCGCCGGGATCTGTATCGAGAATTTGTTCTCAGTCACGAGCTGGTGCATGCCATTCAGGATAACGAGTACCGCGAGTTGATGAGTACGATGGCCGGGTTGCGGCAGCACGACGACTTCGGTCTGGCGGCGAGCGCCGCCATCGAGGGGGACGCGCTGGTATACGGAATGCTGACGTTGGGCGGGCCATCCGCTCTGCTCGATGTCGATACGTACGAAGAGCAGATGCGAGTTTCGTCGTTGGCGGAGCTCGAGAGGTCGAACCCGGACGCCCCGGTTCTGGTTCGCGAGGCCCTGCTGTTTCCCTACCAGTACGGATATCGCCTCGCCGTCCGTGAGCGCGCGGCGCTACTGCAGGATCCTCCCGTATCGACCGAGCAGGCGATGCACCCGCCAGACCGCGACCAACCGTTCACCTTGATCAGCCTCGAGTCGGTTGCCGATGAGGTTGCGAAGACCTGTCGGGTGGTCTGGCGCAATACGCTGGGGGAGTTCGGGATTTCGGTGCTGTTCTCCCGGCACGACGAGACGATCGCCGCTGATGCCTGGCGCGGTTGGGATGGCGACCGCTACCTGGTGGCCGAATGCGACGGTCGCCGCGAGTTTCTCTGGGTATCTCTTTGGGACACGGAGAAGGATGCGATCGAGTTCGTCTCGGCCTATGAGTCCGTGCACGCGGCGCTCGAGTCGGAGAGCGGTGGGGCGGGGCCGCGCCGGGTTCGCCGGGAAGGTCGCGAAGTCGCAATCTCGAGCGCCGGCCTCGAGCGCTGGGGCACTCCGCCCGTTGCGGGCCAGCGGACTATCATCGCGAACTTCGACGACTTCGTGGCGCTGCTGGCGGTAACCGCCGCTGACCGGAAACGGGCGAACTCCGGACGGTAAGGCTGCGGCGAACCGCGACGGGTTACGACATCCCGCTCGGACAGCCGTGGAGCGAGGCGTTGACGGCCTGGATCAGGTCGTTGATGCCGACGCGCCCGCTGTTGTCGGCGTCGCAGGCCGTGCAGTTTGTCGGGGCGGCGCCGCTGAGCGCCAGGTTGACGCAGCGGATCAACTCCGGGATTTCGGGGCGGCCGCTCTCGTCGCAGTCGCCGGGGCACGGTGGCGTGGTCGGGACAATCTTCAGGACGGTGAGGGCGTCGTCGGCAAAGCCGGCCACGTAGAGCTCGGATCCGCTGGGCGAGAAGGCCAGTGCGGTAGCGCCGGCGAGTCCGTCGGCTCCATTCTCGCCGTCGACGAAGACCTGTGCGACCTCGAGGTCGTCGCCCCCCGGTACGCGATGCAGGAACGTGACCGAGTTGCCGATGAATCCGGTGACGGCGACGAGTGATCCATCGGGTGAGACGGCGACGGCCGCTGCGCCTCGCAGGCCGTCCTCGTCGATCTGATCGGCGAAGATGGCTTCTGCGAACTGCAGGGTGCCGTCGGATTCGGATCGTTTCAGTGCGACCACGGAGTCGGATCCGTCGACCTGAAAGATCCCGCCGCCGCTCGCGGCGTAGACTCGGTCCCCGCTCGCGGTCACGGCGAGCGCCGCGGCGCCGTCCAGCCCGCTGATACCATCTTCGCCGTCTCTGACCACCTGGACCTGGGGAAATGCTGCGTTGGCTTCGGTGCGCTCGAAGACGAGGATGGCGTCATTGCCGGCGCTCGAGTTGTAGAGGTAGCGACCGTCGGGGGAAAACAATACGGAGGTCGGTTGATCGAGCGCCGGCATGGTCGCGCGGAAGGTCAACCGGGTTGGGTCCCGACTCAGCTCGAGCAGGATCACCGCGTCTCTGAGGATGGACACCGCTGCTACCAGGCTGTCGTCACCGGAGACGGTCACCGAGGCAACGCCGCGCAGGTCCGGAATGCCGTTGCTGGTGCCTATCTGAGCGGCCGGCGTGAGGCGCCCGGTATCAGGTGCCCGGTCCAGGGCTTGGATGGATCCGGCGCCGAAATCGGCGACCAGGAGGATCGCACCGGTGGAGGTCGTGGCGAGGGAGATGGGTTGTGCCAGTCGGCCACCCCCACTGCCGCGGAACACCGCTTCAAACGTCAGCGTTCCGTCCTGGTCGCGGCGAAAGATCGACACCGAGCCGTCGCCGAACCCGGCGCTGTAGACGTGGGCGCCGTCGGGTGTAACCACGACCGCGGCAGGCTGGCGCAGCCCGATCACCGCACCGGCGTTGTTGCGCTCGATGGCCTTGAAGGTGAGAGCGGCGTCGAAGACGGCGATCGCGGAGTCGCCCGGCCCACTCACGTAGACGTGTGTCTGCGCCGGTCCGAGCGCGATGTCCGCGGCGCCGGTCATGCCGATGGTGCCGTCGCGGTTGGAAAAAGCGGCTTTGAGAAAGGTCAGGAGCCCGGTCTCGGGTTCGCGTTGTAGTTGAGCCACACTGCTGTTGGCCGAGCTAGCTACGTAGAGGCGGCTGCCGTCGTCTGAGCCGATCAAGCGGGTCGGTGACCGTAAACCCCGATCTCGTCCCTCGTCGGCGATGCTGCCGAGGGGCGAGATCCGGCCGCTGGCCGGATCGCGCGAGAATACCCCGATCGCGTCGCGGTCGCGGATTGCGGTGTAGAGTTGCTCGCCGCCGGGCGCGAGCCAGAGGTCGGTGTGGTCGCCGAAGCTCTCGGATGGGCCGGTCGCCGGGCTGGCGACCTGGACGACGGTCAGGCTCTGCTGCTGGCGACGAAACACCGTGATGGATCGGTCGAACCCGCTGGCGACGTAGACGTAGGCGCTATCCGGACTGACGACGACCGCGCTCGCACCGCCCAGGCTGTCGACCTGGAGCCGGTCGGTGAGGGTGGTGGCATGGGTAAGGCGGCCGTCCGCGCCGATTGCGAACACCGCGATCGAGCTCGAGCCGACGACGTACAGGGTTCTGCCGTCGGGCGTTGCCGCGACAGCTACGGCTTGCGAGATCCCGAAGTCGCCACTGACAAGTTGACGGAAACTCAACGTACCTGACTCGGTGTTACGGTTGAAGACGGCAACCGAGCTGCCACCGACGCCGTAGAGAAACTCGGTGTCGGGCGATAGCGCCATCCTCGCGATTCGTGCGACACCAGCTACCCCGCCGACTCCTTCGCGGTAGACCTCGATTTGGAGCAACCGGCCGTTGCCGTCAGTCCGGCTGAAGGCTACCAGAGCCCTGTTGCCATTACCGGCGGCGTACAGATGTCTGCCGTCGGGGGTGGTGACGATGGCGCGATTGTCCCCTAATCCAGTGCCGTTGAAGAGTAGCTGGAGCGGCTCGGCTACCGGTGTCTGCGCCTTGCTGCCCGCGGATACCGTCAGGAGGACGGCCACAGCTACCATGGTCGTGTGAGCGGCAGTCCCGTTCATTTCGCTCACTCTACAAGGTGTGCCGCCCGAAATCCCAGTCCAATCGGCCACCCCGCGGGATCCCGGTTGATGCGCGGCGGAGAATCGTGTCGACTCGCCGCGGCCGGCGTGGTTGGCCAGTCGGGAGGCGGCTCGCTGCCAGCCCGGCCGCAGCGGCGACGGTGTCGGCGGGCCGTTGCCGCCCCCGCTTGAAAATGCTTGGTGTAAGGAGAATAAACCGGCCGCAGATGTCGTCCTATAGTTCTGTTGATTTGCCGCTGGACGGAGGCGTGTGGGGGCGCGCTCGGGGGAAGGGGCTGGCTGCCCGCCTCGGAGCTGCCCGCTGAGTTCCGGTGACAATCCATAGATGAGCGGGGGGCGGTGCTCGGGTGCTCGGCACGTCTCCCCGCGGTCGAGAGGGATGGGAGATATGGTGAATTCGCAAGCGATGGTGGAAGCCCGTTCGCTCTGCAAGGACTACGGCGCGACCCGTGCCGTGGACGGGGTATCGTTCCAGGTGTCGCGGGGGGAAGTTGTCGGGTTTCTCGGGCCGAACGGCGCTGGAAAATCGACGACGATGAAAATGCTCACGGGGTTTTTGAATCCGACCTCGGGCAGCGCGTTCGTCGCAGGCATCGACGTGGCGGACGACCCGATTGCCGCCAAGCGCATGGTCGGTTACCTGCCGGAGAATGCCCCGCTCTACGACGATATGATGGTTGTGGATTTTCTCCATTACGTAGCCGATATCCGCGCGATTGAGGGCACTCATCGCCTCGAGCGCTTGCAGACGATCTGTCGCCGGTGTGGTCTCGACGACATTCTCGGCAAGAATATCGGGCAGCTATCGAAAGGCTACCGGCAGCGAGTGGGCCTGGCGCAGGCGATGGTGCACGATCCCGATCTGTTGATCCTCGACGAGCCGACATCGGGGTTGGATCCTAACCAGATCGTTGAAATTCGCGAGCTGATCCGCGAGCTCGGTCGCGAGAAGACCGTGCTCCTGTCGACTCATATCCTGCCTGAAGTACAAGCGAGCTGCGATCGCATCATGATTATCAGCGACGGCAAACTCGTCGCTGACGACACCCCCGAAATGCTGTCGGGGACCGACGGCGGGGCGATTGTCCGCGTCGTGCTCAAGGGCGCCGCCGCTGCGCAATCCGCGGAGACCGTTCTCGCCGCCGTCGCAGGTGTGACGGGCGTGACCTCCCTGGGCGCAGAACAGGAGGGGCAGGTGTTCCGCTTGCGCTGCGCCGCTGGTGCGGACCCGCGCGAGCAGATTTTCCAGACCGCTGTCGATAAGGGCTTGGTGCTGATCGATTTACACCGCGAACGGGTGTCGCTCGAGGACACCTTCCGCGAACTGACGATGACCGAAGGAGGCGCTCATGCGTAACGTCGTGTCGGTCGCTCGGCGCGAGCTGCGTGCCTATTTCGACTCGCCGGTCGCCTACATTGTGATCGTGTCGTTTCTCGCGGTTGCCGGCTGGATGTTCTTTTCGACTCTATTCTTGATGGGAAGAGCCGACATGCGCCCGTTTTTCGCGCCATCTCCGTTTTCGCCGTCGATGCTGTTGGTCATTCTGGCGCCGGCGATCACGATGCGGTTGATCGCCGAGGAGAGGAAATCGGGGACCATCGAGCTCCTGCTGACCATGCCGATGCGGGACTCGGAGATCGTCATCGGCAAGTTTCTGGCCGCGGTGGCGCTGGTCGCGGTCGCCCTGCTGCTGACCCTGGCCTATCCACTCACGGTCAGTTCGCTCGGTGCCCTCGACTGGGGGCCAGTGGTTGCGGGCTATGTCGGCATGCTGCTCTTCGCCAGTACCCTGCTAGCGATCGGGATTCTCTGCTCGGCCTTGACGGAGAATCAGATCGTCGCGTTCATCGTCGCCTTCCTGATCTCAGGGGTGCTCTACTACGTATACTGGCTGCAATTTTTCATGCCGCCCGCGCTCGCGCCGATGATCGAATTTCTCTCCGTCAGCTTTCATCTCGACAACATGGCGCGCGGGGTCGTCGATTCACGCGACGTGGTTTACTACCTCTCGGTGACTGCGGGAGCTCTGTTTGTGGCGACCTATACGTTGGGGCGACGCCACGCCTGAGGGCGGGGAGGCTTGCATGGCGAAAAAGAATACAGTGGATCGAAGCGTTCTCACGTTGGCCGTCGTTGGCAGCTTGATCCTGTTGAACATCGTCGGCCTGCGCACCTTCGCGCGGATCGACCTGACTCGCGACAAACAGTTCACGCTGAGCAAGGCGACTCTGCAGACTCTGCACGAGCTCGAGGATCCGGTGACGGTCCGCGCGTACTTCACGAAGGATCTACCGGCACCGTTCAGTACCAACTCTCGCTATGTCCGCGATCTTCTCGAGGAGTACTACACCGAGGCGGGCGGCAATTTTAGCTATGAGTTCATCGACCCGGCGGCCGAAGAATCGGAAGAAGACAAAGAGATAAAGAAGGACGTCCGCCAGGACATCTTCGGCCGTGCGGTCCGCGAGCAAACCGAGGTCGAGCACGAACTCGAGGGGCTGGGGATTGCGCCGGTCCAGGTGCGCGTCAACGAGGGCGACAATCTCGAGGTGAAGCGTGCGTATATGGGGATCGTCGTCAGTTACGGTGGCGAGCGTGAAGCGATCCCGGTGGTCCAGGAGACCGCCGGGCTCGAGTACGACCTCACGACCTTGATCCGTAAGCTCGCGGTTGAGGACCGGCCGAAACTAGCACTGCTGACTGGACACGACTCGCCCGATCCGCGCACCGAAATTGGCCGCGCCGTGGGTGTTCTCAGCCAGCTCTACGATCTTTCGCCACTCAATCTGGAGGAAACGCCGGAGATTGGTCCGGAGGTCGATGCGCTACTGGTGATTGCGCCGCGGACTCCGCTTTCGGACGCGGAGTTGCGTGCGATCGACGCGTTTGTCTATGCGGGCGGTGGATTGGGGGCCTTCCTCGACGCGGTGAAGCCGGACCTGCAGACCATGCAAGCCGAGGAGGTGGACCATGGCATGGGTGGGATTTTAGAAACGTACGGCGTACGGATCGAGCCTGGCCTGGTGCTCGATGCGCAGAGCGCGACGATTTCGGTGTCGCGCCAGCAGGGTTTCATGCGGATTCAGCAACCGGTGACCTACCCGTTTATTCCGCAGCCCGAGGCGCTGGATGCGGATGATCCGCTGACACGTGGCATTGCTTCGGTGGTATTCCCGTTCATGAGTCCGCTCGAGGTCGAACCCCTCGACGGTGTCGACGGCGAAGCCTTGGTGCAGAGCTCGCCGCGCAGCTGGGTGCACACGCCGCCGTACGATCTTTCACCGTTCCGCCGTTGGACTCACGCCGAGGTAGGCGAGCAGGGCGCGCGTACGATGATCGCCACGCTCAGTGGCAAAATCCCGAGTCACTTCGGGTTGGGTGAGGATACCGAGCACGGCGACGCGCGAATCGTGGTCTCCGGAGGCGCTTCGATGATCGCCGACCAGTTCTTCTCCCAGGGCAACGAGGCTCTGCTGCTCAATATGGTGGACTGGTTGGTGCGCGACGACGCCCTTCTGGCAGTGCGGACGCGCGGACTCAAGGCGGCTCCGCTGGAAGAGATTCGCGACTCCACCCGGGCGATGCTCAAGTACGGCAATATCCTTGGAGTCCCGTTGCTCTTGATCCTTTATGGGTTGTTTCGCTGGCGTCGCCGTGAAGCCCGCCGCTCGAGTGTGTCGATCGCTTGATCTGTGGATGGTGCGTGGTGATAGCGGAATCATGAACGACTCGGAAAGGAAGGTTGCATGAACAAGTCGACCCTGACCGCGCTCGCCGTCTTTGCGGTGCTCGCCTTTGTCGCTTTCTCTGCGATGCGTGAGAAGCCGGAGCGCGGCATCAGCCGCCTCGACCTATCGTACATCGCGGCGGATGCGGTCGACAAAATCCTGATCGGTGGTGACGATGGCATCGATCTGGAGAAGAAGGACGGTCAGTGGACGGTGGACGGAAAGATGGCCGATGGTGGGACCGTGGACCGGGTCGTCAAGTCGATTGGGAACCTCGCCAGTGATGATCTGGCGAGTCGCAATCCCGAGCGATATGCCGATCTCGAGGTCGACGCCGAAAAAGGAGTGCGGGTCCGGGTCTACGCGGATGGGAGAGTGCTCGCCGACCTGGTCGTCGGTACAACTTCGTCGAGCGGCTCCTACGTCCGATTGGACGACGAGGTGTTCACCGTACCCAGGTTCTACCGGGCTACCTTCCAACGCGGTGTCGATGGGTGGGTCGAACGGCGCGCCTTCTTTGACGAACTCGATAAGGTCGAGTCGGTGACGGTGTCCCTGCAGGGTGAAGCACCGTACGAGCTGGTGAAAAAGGATGGCGCGTGGCAGCTCGCCGATCCCTCGGTTCTCGCCGACGGACAGCGTTTCGACGCAGACAGCGCGGCGCGATTCGTCCGCGCGTTGGTGACACTGCGCGCCAGCGCGGTCCTCGGCGGCGAGCCGGAGGGAGCACCCGATCCGGCGAGCGCCGATCGATTGGCCTTCCGGGTCACCGGTGATGCGACGCCCCGTACGATCGACCTCGGGCGATCCGTTGACAACTCTGACGAATCCAATGCCTCGAATGCCTCGAGTGCCTCGATCGTGGCGCGCTCGAGCGAACGCACCCATCTGTTGTCGCTGCACAAGACCACCGCGGACGGTCTGCGCAAACGCGTGTCCGATTTGCGCGACTGGCGGATCGTCGCTGTCACCCCCGATTCGGTCAAGAGGTTGGAGATCGTCGACGGTGATCGGCGCCTGGTGCTCGACAAAGGCGAGGGCGGATGGGCTGTTGCTGAGTCGACGGAGGAACTGCCGGAGGGCTTCACCGTCGATGCGGCGGCGGTCGTGCGCCGACTCGCGGCGATCAAGGGGCTGCGAGCGGTGGGCGAATCGCCGGCCGCGTGGTCCGGGGAGGGCGAGGCTTCGCTGACGTTGACCGTAGACGGAGGCTCGACGATCCTGGTTCGCTTTGGCGCCGAGAGCCAGCGCGACGGGGTGGTCGTGGTGAGCGCCGTCGGCAACGTCGATGGCAAGCCATATCTGGTGGCCAAAACGGATCGCGATCGTGTCTTGGCAGGTGTCGATTCGTTTCGGCAGCGCGAGGCCGGATCTGGCGATCTCGGTCAGATCGACCCGGCCGCGCTGCAGAAGCTGCCGCCTGAGATCCGCGACAGTCTGCTCAAACAGATGGCCGAAAAGCGCCAGCGTGACGAGTTGATGAAGAGGGCGGTGGAGGCTCAGGGATCTGCGCCCTGACGGCGTTCAGCCAGACCGCGTTCAGCCTTTGGCGCTCAGACATCGGCCTCCGCTTTTGCCCGAGCCTCTGCCTACTAGCGAAGCGAGTTTCAGCCTACTCGTCTTCCTCGCCGGAGCGCCAAACGAAGGAGATCATGGATGCACCGCCGACAGCGGCGATGATGAACCAGACCACGGCGAAGGGATGCCGGTTGGGCTGCGTGAACTGGGCGTAGACCCCGACGCAGCCGTAGACCGTAGCGGCCAAGCCGGCGACCGCCCAGACCACGTGCCAGAATCGCTCCTGGATGTCGGTGCCGGATGATTGATTGGAATGTGTGATGGGCCGCTTCGCCATGCTATCGCGTTCGATGGTGCCTGTTCTACTGACCGTCCGCAAGGGCCCGGAAGCGACGTGCCTCAGTGCAATAGCCGTCGCGAAGCGAAGCCGAGAATCTTGCGCGTAACGGGCCTCGGTACGGAGCTTACCACGGTTGCCAGCAGACGGTTGAGGAGGCCCGGAACGCAGACCACCTCACCGCGGCGGAGGCCGTCGAACGAGGCGGCGACCACCGCGTCACTTTCCATCCAGGCGATCTCGGGAACTGCCGAGGCGTCGATGTTGGCGCGTTCCTGAAAACGGGTACGTGTAAACCCGGGACATAGAACCTGGATTTGGACGCCGGTGCCGCTGATTTCCTCGCAAATTCCTTCGGTGAACGTGTTGATGAACGCCTTGGTGGCGGAATACGTCGCGGTGCTGGGGCCGGGCTGTAAGCCGGCCATCGAGGACACGTTGATGATGGCGCCGCGGTGGCGTTCGATCATTTTCGGCAGAGCCGCCCGCGTCAGTCGCACTGGCGCGATCACGTTGAGACGGACCTGGTTCTCTTCGGTCGAGGGGTCGAGCTCGGCGAACTTTCCCATGGTCCCGAAGCCGGCGTTGTTGACGAGTATCTCGAGGTGTTCGTCGGCTTCGATGAAGCGTACCACCTTGCGCAGCGAGACAGTCTTGGTGAGATCGCTGGGCATGACCTTGACGCCAACTCGGTAGCGAGTTCTGAGTTCGCCGGCGATTTCTTCCAGGCGCTCTTGATCGCGGGCAACCAGGACCAGATCGTAGTGGTCCTGCGCCAGACGCACGGCGAACGATTTGCCAATTCCGCTGGATGCTCCAGTGACAAGGGCTCTGCGCCCGGTGACGATGTCAGGTGGGTTCTTGGCCACTTCGTACTCCCTCATGGTTGGATTCCCGCCCGCTTGTAGTCGGCGAGAGGCCGGCGCATGATCCGGATCCGGCACACGAAAGGTCTGATTATATCACGATGAAGCCGGGAAGTGACAAGATCTTCGCTCGAGCCGACCGGGCGCTTGCCCGGGCCGTCGAGCACATGAGCTCGGGTGCCGTGGATCGGGCTCTCGAACGCGCCTACCACGCGATCGTTTACGCGGCTCGTGCCGTGCTCAACGAAGAGGGGGAGCGCGCGCGGAGCCACGAGCTCATTCTCGAGCGTCTCTCGGTTTTGACTCGGCCTCGCCCGCGTGCGACCTACGACGCGATGGTCGCAGCGCTGCGGTTGCGCGAAGCGAGTGAGGTCCCCTCGCTCGACGATTGCGCCGCGCTCATCGGAGCCGCTCATTCGGCGGTTGCGGAGGCGAGAGTGCGTGTGCTGGGCGATCGCGTGGAACAAGGAGAGAACAATGATCGTAGTCACCAATCGGATTCCGGTGAATGAGGCTTTCGAAGCCGAGTTCGAAGAGCGATTTCGCAAGCGCGCCCACCTGATCGACCAGTCTCCGGGGTTCGTCAAAAACCTCGTCCTGCGCCCGATCCAGCGTCGCTTCAACCACCAGAGTGGCGAGTGGGAAGAGAAGGAAGAGCGAGGGGTCTATTTGGTCGAGACCTATTGGGAGTCGGAGGACGACTTCTGGGCCTGGACGCGCAGTGATTCGTTCCGGGCAGCGCACAGCGAGCGCCCGCCGGCGGAGATGTTCGCCGGCCCGAACGTTCTCGAGATCCACGAGGTCATCCAGAGCACCGAGAGGCACTGAGATCGCCGACACGGCCCGGTCGATCTTCAGGCCACCGGCGTGCCACCGGATCATTGGATCGGGCGGTGGATGTTGGCCTTCATTCTTTGGCATTCAGCATACAGCCTTCAGCCGGGGCATCCTGCACGATCTCGCGAGATCGCCACGCGCCCCGAAATGGCAGGTGCCACAGCGGATGACTGGCGATCCGCCCAGGCGCTGGTGACGGATTTGTGCTGAGTCTCCGTCGTTCTTTCGCCACTCCCTCAAAATCCGGGTCGGTTCCCCTCCTGATCGGTATAGCTCCGGTGTGGCATGGCACTTGGAACACCCTTGGTGCCGGGTGGCGAGAATCTGGATGATGGGAGCGACGATGCAGGGACTTGGAGGAGAGGCCGGACACATTTTGCCACAGTGGGCCTCGGTCAACCGGGTGGTGCTGGATCTGTTCAAGCAGTACGAGCCAGCCTTCAACGTCAAGCGCATTGGCACCGGATTGGATCTGGATCCAGTAGTGCCGCTCACCTGGGGCGATCGGGCGCTACTCAAGCGCGGGGTTGGTGGAATTTTGAGTCACGCGGTCAAGCATTCGGTGCCGGGCGGCCTGGTGGTCGTCAAGACGACGCTCGACGGCGAATGGGTCTTGCTGAGCGTCGGCGAGAACGGCTCTGCCGATCGTGACGAGACGGCCGAGCTTCTGCGAGGCTCGCAGCCGCTCGATGCCGACGGACTCGGTCTGGCGCAGGAAATCATCAGGGCCCACGGTGGTCAGATCGGCCTAAAAGTGGGCGAGAACACGGGCTCTCGCTGCGTCGTTCGGCTGCCGGCGGTAGCGATGGACAACGCGCGGTTGAGTGAGGAGCTCGAGCACCGTCGCCGCGGCGGCCGCGATCTTCTGGCCACACTGTCGTACGAGCTGCGCACTCCGTTGCACGCGATCATGGGGTATGCCGATCTGTTGGGGGAGGGCACGTTTGGCGAGCTCTCACAGGGGCAGATCGACACGGTCAAGCGCATCGACCGGGGCGCGCGCGAGTTGCTGACGCTGGTCGAGGGCGCGATCGACGCGCGCAATGGGCTCGACGGCGACGGCGATGACGCGGCCGCTGCTTCGCTGCGGCTGCCGGAGAGGCTGCACGGCTTCTGCCAGCTTGCGATCGAAACTCTCGACTGTGACAGCTGTCTGTGTTTCGTCTGGCAGCCCGGTTCGGATGCATTCGTTCCGGCCGCGATCGCCGGACTCATTGCCGGTACCGACGATTGGTTTTCCACGGCGCGCTTGTCACCCGCGCGTGTATCGCGCCTTCTTTCGGGCGATCTCGGGCCGGGGCCCGCGGTTCTCATCGATCCGCGCGAAGTTCTGCCGGAGTCGGTGGCCAGGGATCTGCGACTGCACGCGACGGTGCTCCTGCCCATCCGCCGTGGTGGCGACCTGCTCGGGCTCATGGTTCTCGGATACACCCGCCGCAGCTGCGTGTTTACGGCGGAGCACGCGCACTTCGCCGAAGGGATCGGCGATCTCGCCGGGCTCGCAGTGGAAAACTCGGTGTTGTCCGAACGGATCGATCAGACGCAGCGGATCACCGCCGAGTTCGTCTCCAGCATGTCGCACCACTCGCGTATTCCACTCAATGTGATCATCGGCTACAGCGATCTCCTGCACGAGGGAGAGTTTGGTGCGTTGACTGCCGAGCAACTCAACGTGAGTAAGCGACTGCGTTCGAGCGGCCGTGAGCTACTGGCGGTGATCAACCGCAATCTCTTGCCGGGTGATGAGTCGGTGTTGAGCCAGTACGACGCGTGACGCGCGCCACAAGCGGGCGGTTACAGCAATCCCAGCTCGAGCCGCGCCGCCTCGGACATCATTTCCTGGTTCCACGGTGGGTCGAAGACCACCTCGACGCACGCTTCTTCGATGCCGGGCAGACTTTCCATGCGAAGTCTGGCGTCGGCGGCGATGACGTCGCCCATGCCGCAACCGGGTGCTGTGAGCGTCATCTTCATTTCGACACGGCTGCCGCCGCTGTCGAGGCGTTCGATCGAGAGGTCGTAGATCAAACCGAGCTCGACGATGTTGACCGGAATCTCCGGGTCATAGACGTTGCGCAGTTGGTTCCAGATCAGCTCCTCGTCGACGGGTCCGTCGGGGGTGAGATCGGCACCGCCCTCAGGCTTGGCTGCGGCTTTGCCGATCGCATCGGCGTCGCGGCTGTAGATTCGGTAGAGGCCGCCGAGCGTCGGCGCTTGCACGGTGTAGGTGTCGCCCAGGGACTGTGTAATGACCGCCGGTGTGCCGGCCTTCAACGTGACCGTGATGCCGTCGGGGATCTGGATCGCCGCGCAGTCGCGCGAGATCTCCACTTCTTCGTAGGGGTGCATATTCGCTCCGGGCGTCTATTCGGTCGTTACTGGATCTTGCTTGCCGGCCATGGCTGCCCGCAGGGTATGCCAGCACAGGGTCGCGCACTTCACACGCGTGGGGAACTCGCTGACCCCGCCGAAGACCGCCAGCTTACCGAGGTCTGTGCCATTGCTGCCGTTGCCGCTGGTAACCAGTTCGTGGAACTTTGAGAACAACGCTTCCGCTTCTTCTTCGGTCTTGCCCTTGAGGGCCTCGGTCATGACCGAGGCGGAGGACGTGGAGATGGCGCAGCCCGAGCCTTCGAAAGAAACGTCGGAAACCCTGCCGTCGTCGATCTTCACGTAGACTTTGACCTCGTCGCCACACAGCGGGTTGTAGCCCTGGGCGGTGCGAGCCGAATCGTCGAGAGCACGGTTGTTCCTCGGCCGCTTGCTGTGTTCGATGATGATCTCCTGGTAGAGATCTTTGAGCTCGTCGTTCACGAAAATACCTCGATCGTGTTGCGCACGGCGCGCACCAGCGCGTCGACGTCGTCTTGGTTGTTGTAAAACGCGAAGGACGCTCGCGTCGTCGCTGGGATTCCAAAGCGTTGCATGACCGGTTGGGCACAGTGATGGCCAGCCCGTACCGCGACCCCTTCCCGGTCGAGGATGGTGCCGACGTCGTGCGGGTGGATTCCGTCGATCAGGAAGGAAAGGACGCCTTCCTTTTTGGCGGCGGTCCCGACGATGCTCAGGCCGGGAATCGCCGAGAGGGCATCGGTGCCGCGCCGAAGCAACTCGGTCTCGTGCGCGGATGCGCCCTCCCAATCGAGTTGCTCCAGGTAGTCGATGGCTGCGCCCAAGCCGACCGCGCCGGTGATGTTGGGCGTACCCGCTTCGAACTTGGCGGGTAGTCCATTGTAGAAGGTTTTTTCGAAGGTCACGACGCTGATCATATCGCCGCCACCCTGGTACGGGGGCATGGCTTCGAGCAGCTCGCGCTTACCGTAGAGGACTCCGACGCCAGTCGGGCCGAACATCTTGTGGCTCGAAAACGCATAAAAGTCGGCGTCCAGGTCTTGCACGTCGATGCGCATGTGCGGAATCGCCTGGGCGCCGTCGAGCAGTACCGGAATCCCGCGCTGGTGCGCCGCCGCGATGATCTCCCTGACCGGATTGACGGTACCGAGGGCGTTGGAAACGTGGACGACCGCCACCAGTTTGGTGCGTGGAGTCAACAGCGCCTCGAGGGCCGCCAGGTCGAGCTCACCGCGATCGTTGATCGGCGCGACGCGTATGACGGCGCCGCGTTCGCGGCACACCATCTGCCACGGGACGATGTTGGAGTGATGCTCCATGGTCGTCAGCACGATTTCGTCGCCGAGATTGAGTGCCGGACGGACGAAGGAGCTGGCGACCAGATTGATCGCTTCGGTGGTGCCGCGGACGAAGATGATCTCCTTGCGATCGGCGGCATTGATGAATCGCTGCACCTTGTCGCGGGCGCCCTCGTAGGCCGCGGTCGCACGCTGGCTGAGCTCGTGGACTCCGCGATGAATGTTGGCGTAGTCGTGGCTATCGAAGCGGGCGATTTCGTCGATGACCGACTGCGGTCGTTGGCTCGACGCGGCGTTGTCGAGGAACGCCAGAGGGTGGCCGTGAACCTCCTGGGCGAGGATTGGAAAATCTCCGCGCACCGATTCGGCGTCGAAACCGCTGTACAGCGGTGCGTCTTTCAGTGAAACCGGAGCGGTCATTGGCTTGCTTTCGACGCGACGATCGCCCCGAGTCGGCTGCGAACCATCGCCTGCAATCTCTCGCGCACGCTGTCGATCGCGATTTTCTCGACGATCTCGTTGGCGAAGGCGTCGGTCAGCAGACTGCGCGCCGCGGGCTCGTCGAGCCCGCGTGTGCGCAGGAAGAAGACGGCGTCCTCGTCGAGTTGGCCGATGGTGGCGCCGTGGCTGCACTTGACGTCGTCCGCAAAGATCTCGAGCTGGGGCTTGGTGTTGATCGTCGCCGCATCCGAGAGGAGCAGGTTCTTGTTCAGCTGTTGCGCGTCGGTGCGCTGTCCTTCGTGACGGACGAGAACCTTGCCGTTGAAGACGCCGGTGGCGTTGCCGCCGAGGATGCCTTTGTACAGCTCGACGCTGGTGCAGTGTGGCGCCGCATGGTCGACCAGGGTGTGGTGATCGACGTGTTGGGCGCCGTCGGCCATGTACAAGCCGTCGAGCGAGCAGTGCCCGCCGGCAGCCGTGAAACAGCTGCGGATGTCGTTGCGGCAGAGGCGCGCCCCGAGCGACACCGATAGCGAATGAAGACTGCTGTCGGCGCCCTGCACCGCGGCGATGTCAGCGGTATGGAATGCGTCGTTCGACTCGCGTTGGATTTTGTAGTGCGTCAGTCTGGATCCGTTGGCGAGCGTGATGTCGGTCGCTGAGTTGGTCCAATAGGCGCCATCGTCGAGGCCCAGGTAGTGCTCGACGACCGTTGCCTGGCTGTTGCGACCGAGCGAGATCAAATTGCGTATGTGATTGGCGGCGGCCTGCTTGGATCCCTGGCTCGCGTAGAGCAGGTGGATCGGTTGCTCGACGATCGTGTCGTCGGCGACGCGCAGCATCGCGCCGGCTCCGAGGAAAGCGGTGTTGAGCGCGACCAGGCTCGAACGCTCGATGTCGGCGACTCCGGCGATTGCAGTTTCTACGACGGATGGGTCGCCAGCCAGAGTATCGGCGAGACTGGCGAGGACTACCCCGGGTGGTAGCTCGCCGATGACGCCGATGTCGGTTGCTCGACCGTTGACGAAGACGATGGCGGTTGCATTCGATGTGTGCTCGGCCAACGCCGCGCGGACGTCATTGTCGATGCTCGGCTCACCGGCCAGCGGCAGGTGCCCCGCGGCGATCTCGTGCAGGTTGGTGTACTTCCAATCTTCCAGGCGCGGGGTGGGGAACCCGGCGTTGCCGAAATCGCGCAACGCCCGCTCGCGCAGGCCGGCCGGTGCCGGTGGGAGGGCGGCGTTCGCCTGCTGCGACTGGTGGTGCTGTAACTCGATGGTGGTCATGGGTCGTCTACGCGCTGACGGCGCCGTCGAACTCGGCGTAGCCCTTGTCTTCGAGCTCCAGGGCGAGGCCCTTGTCTCCGGAGCGGACGATGCGGCCGTCGACCAGAACGTGCACGAAGTCCGGAACGAGGTAGTTGAGCAAGCGCTGGTAGTGGGTGACGACGAGAACCGCGTGATCCTCCTGGCGCAGCGAGTTGACGCCCTCGGCGACGACGCGCAGGGCGTCGATGTCGAGGCCGGAGTCGGTTTCGTCGAGAATCGCCAGGGTCGGTTCGAGAATGGCCATCTGCAGGATCTCGTTGCGCTTCTTCTCGCCACCCGAGAATCCTTCGTTGACGGCGCGATTTTGAAACACGGGGTCCATTTCGACGAACTTCATCTTCGCTTTCAGCATCGCGAGAAAGTCCATGGCATCGAGCGGCGCTTCGCCGCGGTGCTCTCTGACCGCGTTGAGGGCGGTGCGCAGAAAGTACGAGTTGCTGACTCCGGGGATTTCGACCGGGTACTGGAAAGCGAGGAAGACACCCTCGCGGGCGCGTTCTTCCGGTGCCAGCGCCAGCAGATCCTTGCCGCGGTAGCGCACGCTACCCCCGGTCACGACGTAGTCTTCGCGACCGGCCAGGACATTGGCCAGGGTGCTCTTGCCGGAGCCGTTCGGGCCCATGATCGCGTGGATCTCACCGGCGCCGATGGTCAGGTCGATACCGCGCAGGATCGGCGTGTCGCCTACCACGGCCTGCAGGTTTTCGATCTCGAGTATCGGAGTGTTCGGCATGGACTGCTATCTCTTTCTCGGGCGACGGGTATTCAGAATCCGCGCCGGGTGCGCTGTGTTTCCCTACGGATTATCCGATGCTGCCCTCGAGGCTGACGCCGAGTAGCTTGGTGGCCTCGACGGCGAACTCCATGGGCAGCTCCTTGAAAACTTCTTTGCAAAAGCCGTTGACGATCAGGGAGACGGCGTCCTCGGCCGAGAGGCCGCGTTGCATGCAGTAGAAGAGCTGATCTTCGCTGATCTTGGCTGTGGTGGCTTAGTGCTCCACCTGGGCGGTCGGGTTGCGCACTTCCATGTAGGGGAAGGTGTGGGCGCCGCACTTGTCGCCGATCAATAGAGAGTCGCACTGGGTGAAGTTGCGCGCCCCGCTCGCGCCTTTCATGACCTTGACCAAGCCGCGGTAGGCGTTCTGCCCGTGGCCGGCCGAAATCCCCTTCGACAAGATCGTGCTGGTGGTGTTCTTGCCGATGTGGATCATCTTGGTGCCGGTGTCGGCCTGCTGATGGTTGTTGGCCAGGGCGACCGAGTAGAATTCGCCGACCGAGTTGTCGCCGCGCAGGATCACGCTCGGGTACTTCCACGTGATCGCGGAGCCGGTCTCCACCTGGGTCCAGGAGATCTTGGCGTTGCGGCGGCACAGGCCGCGTTTGGTCACGAAGTTGTAGATGCCGCCGACGCCGTCCTTGTCGCCGGGGTACCAATTCTGCACCGTCGAGTACTTGATCTCGGCATCGTCGAGGGCGACCAGCTCGACCACCGCGGCATGCAGTTGGTTCTCGTCTCGCATCGGTGCCGTGCAGCCTTCGAGGTAGCTGACGTGGGCGCCCTCTTCGGCGACGATGAGGGTTCGCTCGAACTGCCCGGTGTTGGCTGCGTTGATGCGAAAGTAGGTGGAGAGCTCCATCGGCGAGCGCACGCCCTTGGGGATGAAGCAGAACGAGCCGTCGCTGAAGACCGCTGCGTTGAGGGCGGCGAAGAAATTGTCGCCGTAGGGGACGACGGTGCCCAGATACTTCTGCACCAGGTCCGGGTGTTCGCGCACGGCTTCCGAGAACGAGCAGAAGATGATGCCCACTTCGGCCAGCTTGTCTTTGAAGGTGGTTGCCACGGAAACGCTGTCGAAGACGGCGTCCACCGCGACGCCGGCAAGGCGCGCGCGTTCGTGCAATGGGATGCCGAGTTTCTCGTAGGTCGCGAGCAACTCGGGATCGACCTCGTCGAGGCTCTTGGGCGCGTCGGCCTTCGATTTCGGCGCCGAGTAGTAGACGATGTCCTGGTAGTCGATCGGCGAGTAGTGCACGTTCTGCCACGTGGGCTCTTGCAAGGTCTGCCAGTGGCGAAACGCCTTGAGCCGCCACTCGAGCATGAACGCGGGCTCTTCCTTCTTCGCCGAGATCAGGCGAATGACATCCTCGTCGAGGCCTGCGGGGATCTCGTCGGTTTCGATATCGGTTACGAAACCGTGCTGGTACTCTTGGTCGATCAGCTCCTGCACTTTGGCGGTGCCGTTTGCCATTTATTGCTTCCCCCAAGGTGTTGGAGACGAGGTTGGAGACGGGGTCCAAGGTGAGGCATCGGGCGCCGCTGAGCCGGAGGCAGCGTCGACGTCGAGCACGGGGATCTCGGGCGATGACGTCATGGACGTCATGAAGGTGGGCCCAGGCGGTTGTGCCATCTCGGCCAGGGAGATCCCTTGCAGTGCATCGCGGATGGCCCGGTTGATCTTGTTCCAGTGTCCGCGCACGGGGCACAGCGACTCGTGTTCGCAGTCGGGATCGGTGTCGTCGGTGCTGCACGCGGTGAGTGCGATCGGCCCCTCCAGGGCGGTGATGATTTCGGCCACCGAGATGAGCTCGGGGTCGCGCGCCAGGATGTAGCCACCTTTGACGCCGCGCTGTGAGTCGAGCAGATTCTCTCGCGCCAGCTCGCGCAGCAGCTTACTGACGGTCGGAAGCGGTAGATGCACGGCCGCGGCGACTTCCGCGGCGGTGCGCGGGCGATCGCGGTGCGATGCCATGGAGCGCATCAGGACGATGCCGTAGTCCGTCAGTCGGCCGATTTTGATCATGAGAAATTTATAGGGATTGGGTAAGTCGGAAATCAAGACTGAATTGGTCGTGTTTCGAAGTTAGCAGAGAGTGATCTCATTGCAACGGGGGGTGGCGGCCGGATGGGCACTAGCGGCCCGTTGAAAAACAGGACACGCGCTGCAAATGGTCTTTCGACGCCATTCTGGGACCGCCGATCCGGCTTTGGGCTGCGTTGCGGAATCCTCAACAAAAGCAGTAACTTTGCCTCCACCCTTCGCCATGGCTTCGGGCGGCATGCCGGATCCGCGTCTTGCCAGAACGCCAAAATCCTCATTTTCGCCTGCGCACCTGTTTTTCAACGG
>Ga0114931_10002002_pt1 | contig 25979 bp, 27 predicted proteins | sample 2SBtaG_FD_89579 | JGI IMG/M metagenome (GOLD analysis project Ga0114931, IMG submission 89579) | Deep subsurface microbial communities from Kolumbo volcano to uncover new lineages of life (NeLLi) - 2SBTROV14_V59a metaG | ecosystem: Environmental > Aquatic > Marine > Volcanic | place: Kolumbo... | reverse complement strand
CCCAGCATAACCCAAGTCGTTATGTGCGACGGATCGGTGCAAACGATTCAGGAAAGTATCGACTCAGAAGTCTGGTCCAAAATGGGTACCCGCTCAACCGAATTTGATCGTAAGGGACCTCCATCGCAGAGCCTTTAATAGCAGTATTGTGTAAAAGCATCGGTTAACCTTTTGGGGTTCGGCACGTTTGCAGGGGATTGGGTATGTCAGTAAAAGCTTCTCTTTCACTCCTTGTGGGCTTGTTCCTCGTGGTCCCTGGTTGTGGCCAGCAGCAGGACGTGAAATTTGAAACGGCTAGCGACTCTTTTGCTGAAGCAAAGCAGGCGATCGAGCAAGGCGACACGGCCAAAGCATTTGCAGCACTGACCAAGTCGCTAGACACTTTGCCTACTGTGACCGTGTACTTAGAACGAGCCAAGCTCTACGCTGCCGATGGCAAGCAAGAAGAAGCCCTGCAAGACTGCAAGGCGGCACTGGAACTGAGGCCCGACAACCAAGACGCGAAGTGGCTGTTGGCAGAACTTGAGAAACCCACTGAGAAGCGATTTAAAGGCAACAATCAAAATCCACCTAGCAGCTTCGGAAAGTAGCTGTTTTTAGGCTCCTAGATACAGTTCACATAGTCGCCCTTGATGCGGAGGTGTCTCAGGAAGACGGGGTGAATTGAGAATTTGGAAATTTTCTTGCTTGGCAAAATTTTCTTGCTTGGCAATGCGTTATGTGTTAAAAGCGGAGTAGGTGTCTTCGGTTTGGGGGGACACTAGGTCCAGGCAAACAGAGGCCCCCTTGCTGTGCAAATAGTCTGATGCGCAGCCCTGCTTCGTCGTTTTTTTATCTATTCAAAATATGTTTTTTGTTACTGGCATTTGTTCCGTGTTTTTCGCTCTGAATTTGTCTCACTTAGCAAAGGAAGACTCATGAATTGGTACCGACACCTTCGTAGATCCCTTGTCCTCTTGTCATTTAGCGCCGCAGCGCTCGGGCTGTATCAGTCGTCGGCTCTTGCAGTTGTTAACTTTTCTGACGACTTCGATTCGTACAGCAACGTCGACGATTCCGGCGTATTCGGCGCAGGCTGGTCCGTAGCTATCGACACTCCGAATTCGGCTGCTCAGGAATTGCTCTCACAGTGGACGATTACAAACCCTGGGGCACGTGGCAATCCATCATCGATCGATGGTTCGTTTACCACGGGTAATTTCATGGTTGCCGACTCCGATTTCTCCCCCGGCGAGGATATCCCTGGGCAACAAGTTAGCTACAATCTGATGTCTCCCGCTTTTTCAACCGTGGGAAATTCGACTCCCAGCCTCCACGTCGATGTCTCCGCCAATATGAATAACAACGGCGGTGTCGTTTTCATGATCGAATCGTCCTCCGATAGCGGGACGACCTGGGATCGGCTTTACACTGCTGCCGGGCCTGGACGAGTTGACTTTCTGAGTCAAGGTGTGACCCCCCCTGTTGATGAGTTTGTTGACAACACCAACGCTGACGGATTTCGTGGTCGACTCGATCTTGATCTTCCTATCTCCGCAGCAAATAACGCCAACGTGCAAGTCCGCTTCCGACAGTACGAGCCGAACAACGACTGGTGGATCGGCATCGACAACGTGGTCGTGGATGACGTTCCCCGTTTAACCACAGGCGGTACGGTTGTGTTTTCGGAAGATTTTAATACCCAGGATGGTACTTTGGGCGGTATGTCTAACTTGGCTGTCAATGTTAGCACCACATCCGGTGGCTTTGAGCAGTTTGGGACAAATGATAATACCGGCGCTTTGGCGGGATTACCACTGTATGTCCCTGGGATCATAAATACCGAACTTCAAACTGGCTTGTTTTTCCCAGACGGTGGAGGCGTGAATCGAATCGGCCATCCAACTCCTAAGGTGGACTTAGGAGGGGGGGAGCAGATCGTGCCGTTTGCACTTGCTGCAGGTATTGCTTCGACCAGCGGTCAGCTTGGGCCCATCGTAGGCTTTGAATCAGTCCTCCACACTCCAGTACTCGACTTGACTGGCCTCTCGGAAGTCTTCTTCGAGTACGATTCCGAATCGCATACGACCGACCTGAAAAACCGCGTGGTGCTGCGAGAGGTAGGCGTTGATGGAGTCATTGATGCAAACGATACGGTAGTCGATGTGATCTATGATTACAATCTTGTCAATCCGACCGGTGGACCTGGGGCTGACCATGACGTCGATGGCATCGTCGCCGGATCCGACTTCCTAATCCAGCAACGAAACTTTGGCGGTGCGGGCACTCACGCTACCGGCGATACGAATAGTGATGGCGTGGTGAATACGGTAGATACGGATGCCTTCCAGGCCCAGTTCGGCGGTACGCAAGACTTGGTTGAGACAGCACCCGGTGGCAACCCGTTGGGAGAGGATCCAGCTTTTGCTGAGCGAATCTTTAGCGTGCCCGCGGCCGTAGGGCGCGATGATGTTTACTTCGCTTTTGAGTACGGATCGGACGTTTCGCTGATCGGCTCCCTGTTTTGGGCGATTGATAATGTGAAAGTTTCTGGTACAACTATACCGGCATTAGCTGGTGCTGTCCCTGAACCAAGTGCGCTGCTCCTAGTTCTGCTAGGCGGCATGGCTTGCGTGGCGTCGCGCAGACGACACCAGTAGATCCTTTACTTCAACCTTAATACGCACTGGCGGCAGCTAAATGCTCCGCCGGTGCGTTTTTTTGCGCCCACCCAAAACTTTTTCGCTTCAACTTCCTGAAATGTTTCAGCCGGCACTCACCTAACACCCAAGGCATCAACATTAACCATCGGCGATTCTCCCAGCATCAGCGAACGCATCACAACCGCAGTCGCGGGCGAAAGTTGTAACCCGGCGCGGAAGTGACCAGTTGCCACCCAGGCATTATCTAGTCCAGGAATACGTCCTAGAGTGGGAAGCCCGTCGGCACAGGCGGGACGCAAACCTGCCCAACTCGTCTCGATCGGCAGTTCGAGTCCCGCTGGCAACAGCGAAGTAGCAAAGCTCAGCAGCTCCGCAGTGGCTGAGGCAGTATTCTGTTTCAGAAAACCGACATCTTCCATCGTCGAACCAACAAGAATATGTCCTTCAACACGTGGAACCAAATATCGCTTGCCGACGTTGATGTGACGGCGGAGTAGCCCCGCTGGCCCGTTTAAGAGAACGATCTGCCCGCGAATCGGTTTTACCGGCAATTCCCTTTCGAGGCTTGCGGCAAGCTGGCCTGTCCAACACCCGGCAGTAAGGCAGATCTGTTCTGCATGGATTGCCCCCACGTTCGTAAGTGCGGAAACCAAGCGACCACTAGCCGTCTGAAAACCGTGGACCGCGATACCAGGGCGAAGGTCTACCCCTTGTTGCTGGCAGGCGGCAATCAGGGCTTGGCTATGCCTAGGGTTACGGAGTTGTGATTCAGCAGGGACAAAGTAAGCTGCTGCAAAGCGCCTGGCATGTTCGGCTAAGTTAGGTTCGCTATCAGCTATTTGCTGGGCATCGAGCGTTTGGTTTTCTATTCCCAGTCGTTGCCAACGCAAAGAATGTTGCTCAAGCGACGTAACCTCAGCTTCGCTCTCGGCAAGGTAAAGTGCACCCGATTGCAAGTAGCCGTTGTCGATTCCTGTTTCTTCTAACAACCGATGGTGCCACTCGGAGTGAAGCTGCTGGCTCATTCCCGCCAACTGTTCTGTCGGAGTCGATTCGGCCCAAAAATCTCTGCTTGGCCCCGCAGGAATCATGCCGGCCCCAGCCCACGAAGCTTCCTGGCCCAGCGGGCCCCTGTCGACGACACACACCTTCGCACCATGTCGGGAGAGCTCCCACGCCAGCGAAAGACCAATCACTCCGCCACCAACCAGAGCTACATCGTAGGTCGAATTCATCTCGGGCATGATTTAGCTAAGCCGCTTCAAGAGTCGGTCTAATTGAGGGTCGCAGTCGATGGCGTTCTGTAGATCGCTGATTAAACGTTGCAAGTCATCGCCATTGTCGACATCGTAACAAACCGCGAGTGTGCTGTAACTAATCTTAGCGGCTTGCAGAGCATCGAGCGTCGCCTGCCAGACTTGGGGCGTACTCCAGGGAATCCCACTGAAGATCTCAGGCACATTTCCCGCGGCTCCTACCAACCAGTAGCCCCCATCCTCGGTCGGCCCAAGCACAACTTGGCTCTCCCGCAATTGCTCAAAAGCCTGCTGGATCGACTCAAGGGGAAGATGGGGGCTATCGCTGCCAACAAGGACAGCCCGTTCGCTACCAGCCTCAAACCTGCGAGCAAAGAAAGTCCGCATCCGATCGCCCAGATCGCCCTCGGCCTGAAGATCTAACTGCCAGTCGTTGGGCACAAGCTCAAGAAATTCCCCTTTTCGCTCCGCAGGGGTAAAAGCAAGCCATTTCTCAGCCTGGCAGTCAGAAAGCCGCTCTATGAGCGTCTTCACAAACTGCTGGTAGGTGTCAGCCGCCCGCTGCAGGCCAATACTCGCAGCCAGCCGGGTCTTGACCTTCCCAGGCTGCCAGTACTTCGCAAATAGCCCTAGTGCTTTGGTCCGATTGAAATTTAGGGTCGTCATTTCGATTTCACTCGTGTTTCAAAGGTCGAACCGAAATGACGACCCTAAGATTAAAATGTTACAAAGCACTAGCGTATTGCTATTCATTTCATCAGGAGGCGTTTAAGTAAAACAGGGTCGACGCGGCCACGAAAACGCACCTTGCCATCGATTTCAACCACGGGAATGCAAGTATCAAACTGGTTTCGCAGCGCTGGATCCGAGTTGATGTCTACCGACCGCGGTTCAAGACCATGCTCGACGAGAGTCTTCCAAGCATCATCACACAAGTGACAACCTGTTCGTGTGTAAAGGATTACGTCCATCGGTAAGGCTCTGTAGAAACTCGTACCTGCTGCAACCAGGGAGCAAGGCGGTCCTGGACCCCCAAAGCCGCCCAAATTTCCACCAAACACCCCGAAGGAGGGGGTTAGCGGTATCTTGTAAGCCCTTTGCTTGCAGCTAGTTGCGCCGATTGCTTGGATCCAGTTCATGGCTCTGCCTACCATAGAATAAGCAGTGAGAGGACTGTTGGCCACTATCAAAACCGGTAGCTGACCTCTACAGTCCGATGTGGCCGCGATTAAAGCTAATCACTCCGCCTAGCAGCGGTAACTCCATATTCCTACTCAGGTTCCGTCGATGAGATCACACCGTCTAAAGTCATCATCGGTAAGCCAGGCAAGGCGTCAGGCGGTACAGTCCCATGTCAGTTGGTCGCGACGAGCGCGACGTGTGCAGATGGGGACAAAGAACGTACGCGAGCCATTTGCTCCGCCAGAGACTTAGCATGAACCAACCGAAAGCGGCGATGGCTACCGGATTGTCGTGCAAGACCCTGGCAAAGACTATTGTCACATTGTCACGCCAGCTCAAATTCGAGACCGACTAAAGCAGGTGCCTCAGGAGTTCCTCGAGGGCCTGGAAGTCGTCCAGTTGAGTCAGATGACGCGAAAAAAGTCGAGTTTTCCCTGTTACGTGATGCAGTGGGGAGCTTCGCTGTACCTTTACCCTCTGGAAGAGTCTCTCGAAGAGATCTTCTATGCTCCGCCCCGACCTGAGGTACTGAACGAAGCCAAGATGTATGGCGGACGCTGGGATCGTCCCGTGACCGGCGTTTGGCGTTTGCAGTGGACGGAGTCGACGATCCAGGATTTTTATCTTAACAACATCCTTATCCACGAACTGGGCCATTTACTCGACGACCGCAACACGAGCTACACCGATCGCGAGCGATATGCCGAGTGGTTTGCCATTGAATATGGCTATCTGCCCACCGGCGGCAACATTGCCAGACGCCAACAGCCGATTCGACGGCGGCATCATAAGACCTAGTGCTGCACTGCAGTTTTCGTTCCCCAAAGAGTCTTCCGGTACAATGTGGATTCGTTAGCGGTGTCGGCCACGACACCCTCAAACCGCACTCGTTGCGAACAGCTAAGGCGAGTGCCCATCTGCCGCATGCCTAAGTAGATAGCAGCGGCAGATTTTCTGTTTTTTTTGCCAAAAATGCCAATTTGCGCGAGACTCGGCCTCTCACATGGGGTTTATTCGGAGGGCAAGGTCTCGCGCTGCTCGGCAGTTAACCATCATATTTGACAAAAAAGCAATTATGAAACGAGCACCGGGTTTCACACTCATTGAGCTGCTGGTTGTCATCGCCATCCTGGGCGTCTTGGTTGGATTATTGCTACCGGCTATTCAAAGTGCTCGCGAAGCATCCCGTAGGACACAGTGTAAGTCAAACCTACGGCAACTTGGTCTTGCGCTGACCCAATATCTAGACCAACAAGGATCTCGAGGCACGTTCCCCGAAGCGGTGATTTTGCCCTCGGTTGCAAAGCCGTTTGAACTAGATGATCGCAGCACTTGGCCCATTTATTTGGTCTTGGGTAACTTCGCCGAGAACAATCAAGAGATCTACCATTGCCCTAGTGACACAGGACCAAAGAATCCCGAAACAGATGTCGCAATTTACGATGGCTACGAGCGTCCCACTCTTGAGGGGCAGCCCGGCGGTAGCTACGTGCTTGGCGAATCTTACTACTTTAACGAGGGAACAAGCTACGAATACCCCTCCTATCGGCTTGAGGGCAAGACTCGTCAGCAGGTGTTAGAGACTCGTCGAGGTGGTCCCCGAGGTTCAGGCGAAGTGTGGATCCTTTACGACTTTGAATCGTTCCATGGTACGCCGGGAAGAGATGGCTCTAGGAACTTTCTTTATCTCGACGGGCATGTCGATGGTTTGATCGTCGCCGATTAACCCGTGGCCGAGGGAAAATAGAATGAACAAAAACCAGATTTCAATCGCAACGACACTTGTGGTACTCGCAGTAGGGGCTACTTGGGCAATGGGATTTTTTAGCAACCGGGATCCCCAGCTTGTGGAACTGGAGCAATTACGGGACGAAAATTTCGAAAAAATGCCCGGCATGAGCGAGGAGGAGAGACGCAAACAGTTTGGCACCATGCGCAACAAAGTGGGAGATTTATCCGAGGAGCAGCGTCACCAATTCTTCGAAAATAGTCGCCCGATGTTTCTGCAAATGATGAATCAACGCATCGATTCGTTCTTTGCCAAGTCGCCCCAAGAACAAGCCGAAGAGTTAGACCGAAGGATTGACCGCATGGTGGAGCGGAACGCCAATCGGGACAACACTGTGGGCAATCAAGATCGTGGCAACCGTGGCGGCAACATGACACCGCAACAGCGCGACCAACGACGCAAAGAAAGGCTCGATCGAACGACACCCGAACTCCGAGGAAAAATGGACCGTTACCTCGATATGTTGAACGAGCGCCGAGCGCAGCGAGGCCTCGAACCTGTGACTGGACGAAGAGCGTTTGGCGGCCGCGGAGGGCCACGCTAGACTTTTGGCTTCCCGTATTGAATTAGTTCTTCCGGCGCAACTAATTGTTGGAAGCTGCCAGAACGAAAACCTTCCAAGTCGATCGTCACGTAGTGAAAACCAAGTTTTCGTAAATGCTCAACAATTTGTATCCGTACCGATTCTTCGCACAGGCGAGGTAGGTCGTCGAGAGTAACTTCCAGTCGGGCTAGATCGTCCTGATGGTAGCGAACGCGTATCGAACTGAGTCCCAGCTTGCGGAGCAGTTGCTCGGCTTCGTCGATGCGAGACAATCTCTCTGGCGTAATGCTAAGCCCATAAACAACACGGCTGGAGAGACAAGGAGTTGCCGGCTTGTCCCAAACTTCCAAATCCCAGTGCCGAGCCAGCTCACGCACTTCCTGTTTAGCAAAACCGCATTCCGCAAGGGGGCTACGCACCAGATGTTCATCCGCAGCTCGGATGCCCGGTCGAAAGTCGCCCTGATCGTCGGCATTGGCGCCGTTGAGCAGCACGTCGAAACCCCAGCTATCAGTAAGTACACGCAATAGGTCGTAAAGCTCGGTTTTGCAATGCCAACAGCGATTGGGTTGATTTTCGAGGTAGCTTGAGTTACTTAATTCGCCAGTTTCGATCGTTTCGTGTCGGATGCCAATGGATTGAGCGATCCGTCGTGCGGTCTCGACTTCACCCGAGGCGAGGCTTGCGCTGACGCCCGTGACGGCAACTGCCCGATCTCCCAGAGCCAGAAACGCAGCCTTGGCCACAACGGCACTATCGACACCGCCAGAGAAGGCAATCATTCCGCTCGGCAATTGGCCAATCAGACCAACAAGCTGTTCATGAGAGCTAGGCATAGCTACATTCTAGCGAATGCGGGCCCGCTCGTCTCCAAGCCCGGAAATATCCCGCAAGCCCTCTGGACGAGGACGGCACGGCTCACTTTCAACGGGCTCTGCTTCAAAGGGCTCTGCACGACCTCTATTTTGCAGTAATATCGCGAACCACGCGTTCCATCATCTTCGTGTTTCGCTCAACAGCTAAAATAATAGTTCGCTGTTCGACGCCGTCGCTGGAACTTGCCACGACAGGAATTACTTGTCTTTTGTCTGGCAAGCTCAGCCGAACAGCAAAAGTTCCATCCTCGCGTAACTGGACCGGCTCGCCTTTGAGTGTGACGTGAGCATCGCGGTCGGCGGCGCCATACACAATTATTTCTGCGTCTAGGGCGAAGGGCATCTCTTCGCCGTCGCCAAGATCGATAGCGCCATTTCCGAAGCGGGTAGACATGGGAGAACCCAGTGGCTTCCGCAATCGCTCTTCTAGCAGCTCTTGCAGTTCTCGGCTGGTGCCCGAAGGAGAATAACCCCCGCTCATTGCGAAAATGCGGTCTGCCTGCTCAGCAACGTCCGACCAATTGTCGTCGATTGCATCACTCGTACCTGCCGGCGGTGTCTGTACGGTATTACTCCTAGCTAAGCAATAAAATGTATGGTCTTCTGCTAAGTAGCCGATTTCCATTCTGAAATCACAGGGCGGGTTTTGCACGTCGACATACCAGTTGTTCACTCCTCCATGGATCGTGATATCTTTGGCAAACGTCGAGGCGCCCGCTTCTTCTGTTTGAAACAATCGCAGCGTGGGCTGTGCACCGTGCCAGCGTGTCCCCATGGCAGCTTGTGCCCGTTCGACGCTGCGCTCTGATAGCTCCCAAAACGCATGGAGCCAATAAGGGTCGCGCACCATCACGACTAGCCGATCCTCCCTTTTCTTTGAGGAATCGGCCTTGCTAATGTTAGAGGCCAAATTTTTGATCGTCGCGAGCCGGCGGTTCAGTTGGTCTATCTTTCGCCTAATTTTAGGATTGGGAAGATGGGATTGTTTTTCGCCATTTCGACTCTTGTCCGGCAAGCCGTTGAGATTCTTTCGGTTGGTCAGCGAAACACCTTTGCCGTTTTTGGCAACGGCAGCGCGTTTACGCGACAGACGCGACAACGCGAGTATCAGCTCTTCTTTTCGCATCGAATGCCAACCAGCGACGCCATTCTGACGGGCCATTTGTGCTAGATCTTTGGCGGTGTGCGACCGCAGTGTGGCAGCAGTCATTTTCTTGCTGAACCTCCGCTTCAAGGTAAGGGGACCTATCAAGGCCCCCTTTGAATGGGGAGATCGTCCCTGACACGTGCTATTTCATCTACTTTCCCGAGCAAGAAAGCCGACTTGGCGATGCAAGCCCGTCGGGCCTGCCCCTGCACGAAAGTCCTCCCCCGGGCTTCCATGAACCAGCTGGAGATCAACATTTGACATACGAATTGCCCACGTAGGGGCTTTTCCGCCATTTACCATTTGCTATGTCTGCCATTCACAAGTCTGCCATTCACAAGAAGGGCAGGAATGGGGAAATCGGGTGCCGAGGCTCCTGCCCTGCCAGAAATCGGTTCAAGCAAAAATTATGCCCGAAAAAACCACTTCGAAATCTGGCCGGCCAGGACGGAACCCTGTAGGCGGGGGGGAAGGCAACCACAAAAACCGCTCGCTTGATTGCCTCAAGCCGTACATCCGTCACTCTTGATACTAGTCGAACTACCACGAAAATGCAAGTTTCAGTCGACTGCCTAAATTTGTAAGTCTATTATTAGTAACGGTTTACACAAAATAATTTGCGATATTCTAGGATCGAAATAGAAGTCCAATACCTTAAGGTGCAGTTGTATGGTGTTTGAGCCGTTGCTAGCTACCTAAAAAGTAGACGCCTACCCAGCCAAAACCTGGAAAAACTACTTTTCTGCGAAGATCACCCCATTATTTTGGCATTCCTTCCTTCGGAATTCCTTCGTCATTGGGTATTTCGCCATTCGTGGCTTGCCTGATTGCCCTTGCTAACCTTTTACCCAGGCAGGGTTTGGGAAGAGAATCAAGACTTTGTGAAAAAATGCACGAATTCCCCTTCGCGCTCAGTAGTGGGGGAATTAGATTAACCCGTCTCGTAGTGCTGTTTCAGCATTCCGAGGACAAGTGATGGCAGTCCCTAGCTGTATCGGGCAGCGCGTCAGAGGACTCCGTGTCCAACCCCCGTAATGTCCAACTCTCGCAGCCAGCCTAATATTTCTCGCCAGCCTATTTTGCCAGATGACCGTTCGCCTGCCGCCAAGGCTGCTCAATGGTCGACTCGCATCATGACTGTTTCTCTGGAAATGGTCCTACCAGGTTTGGCCGGTTATTGGCTTGATGGGAAGCTGGGCACCAAGGTTTTATTCATGCTGATTGGATTCGCTCTTGGTGGTTTTGCAGCGATAAAGCACTTGATTGCCATGACGCGAAAGACGGATCGAACGAGCGAGAAAAAATCATCGTCCGAAGACAACAATTCTGAAGTGTAACGAGAGGAAATAGGAACTGTGAGCGGAACAGTCGCGAATGGGACTGCTCAACATAGAGATAGCGGCTACTGGCGCAGCGCCACTTGGTTATTGTACGCGTGTGCAGCGCTTATGGTGTTGCTAATGCCGATTGCCTTATGGGTTGGTGGTGCGACCGGTGCATTGGAAGTGACTATCGCCGCAGCAATTTGCTTGTTTCCCGGATTAGTCGCTTTGTGGTTTTCGACCCAGAGTTCAGGAACGAATCAAGTACTGTTTGGTCTTCTTTTTTCGATGGGATTAAGAATTTTACCACCGCTGGTGATTTGCCTTGCACTCTCCTTGCGGTCGACTGGAACTGAATATTTTAGCTTTATCTGTTATTTGCTCCTTTTTTATATGGTTACTTTGGCACTAGAAACCTACTTGTCGGTACGGCTGGTTCAGCCCAAACGATAGTTTTGCAAAAAAACAAGACGTATTCATGGCAGACCCTTTAGACCCTAATGAATTATTCGGCCACGTCGAAGACGCGCCGGGCTTTCACCTCCCGCGTTTTCTCGCGCCCGAGGGAAGCCATGGACATGTCCATATTCCGCAGCCCTTCCAGCTGGATAAGCCGCTGATCGAGATGAATACGGGCAACGATCTGATCGATAATACGATCCAGCCGCTCGACCTGGTAATCACGAAGTTCATGGTCCTTGAGCTATTGGTTGCAATAGTCATCGCAGTCTGTTTCATCGGACTTGCCAAGAGTCTCAAAGGAGGCACAAGTGCCAGAGGCCGTCTCTGGAACATCCTTGAGGTTTTCCTGCTGTTTATTCGAGACGATGTAGCTAGGCCTTGCATTGGGAAGCATGATGCAAATCGATTTATGCCATTTTTATGGACCATCTTCCTGTTCGTTCTTGGGTGCAACTTGGTCGGGATGGTTCCCTGGATGGGTTCCCCCACGGGCTCGCTGGCTGTAACAGGTGCTTTGGCGTTTATCGCATTTTCTGTCGTCGTCGGCGCAGGCATGGCTAAGCTGGGCGTCGTGGGTTTTTGGAAAGCACAAGTCCCACAGATGGAGCTTCCTGGCCCTGTTGCCGTTCTGCTGGTACCGATGATTTTTGTGATTGAGGTCCTCGGCCTGTTTATTAAGCACGGCGTATTGGCGATTCGGTTGTTGGCAAATATGATGGCCGGTCACGTCGTATTGGCCGTGATAGTCGGTTTCATTGGTACTAGCGCCGCAGCGGGGCTGGGGATTTGGGGTAGTGTTACCATCGCGAGCGTACTGGGCGCTACCGCACTGAGCTTACTTTAGTTGTTCACCGCCTTTTTGCAGGCTTATATTTTTACCTTTTTGTCGGCGTTGTTTATCGGAGCTGCCGTGCATCCGCACTGACCCGCAACCTAACACTGCCGTTGTCGTTTTTTCGAATTAGTTTCCACAGTTTTCTCAGACGTAGGAGTTTCTAACCGTGTTCAAGATGATGAAAGTACTCGTGTTTTGTTTAGCCGCATTCGTGGTTATTGGACCGGTTATGGCCCAGGGCGCAGATGATGCTGGTGCCACCGCAGCCGCTGCCGGTGGATTCAGCATGAATCTCGGTGCCGCCTTGGGTGCTGGCCTTGTGATTATCGGTGCAGGCCTAGGTATTGGTCGAATTGGGGGCCAGGCTGTCGAGAGTATGTCGCGACAACCAGAGGCTGCCGGAAACATTCAAACTGCCATGATTATTTCGGCTGCTCTGATCGAAGGTGCTACGTTCTTCGCTTTGATCGTTTGTATGTTGTTCAATAAGTAACCTAGCTCCATTCGCCCTTGATTTGGGTGCTGAGTAAAAGCGATGAAAGTGCTTCGCATGAGTTTACACCGAGTATTACCGCTCCTGTTTTTGGTTGCGTGTGTTGCTATGGGGTCGATTGGCCAGCAAGCGGCCTGCGCAGCCGACCCGCCTGTTTCGCATCAGAGCGAGGGCGATAGCTCTCATGGTGATGATGCCCATGCAGGTGGCGAAGAGCATGGCGGAGGTGGGAATCCGAATCCTCTCGCTGTTGATCCTGACTTGGCTATTTGGACTGGCGTGATTTTTGCCGTTTTGCTGTTTGTTCTAGGGAAAACCGCTTGGCCGCAGATTTCTGCTGCTTTGGACGAACGCGAGAAGCGGATTGATGGCAACATTGCCGACGCCGAGGCAAAGCATGAGGAAGCCAAACAACTTCTTGCCGAGCATGAGGCCAAATTGGCCCGCGCTGCTGACGAAGTGCGAGAGCTTTTGGAGGAAGCCCGACGCGATGCTGAGCATACCAAGGGTGGGATTCTCGCCGAGGCCAAAGAGGCCGCCAATCAAGAGCGAGATCGAGCTTTACGCGATGTCCAACGAGCGGCCGATACGGCGATGAAAACTCTAGCCCAATCAAGCGCCAATCTGGCAGTCGATTTGGCTAGCAAAGTCGTGAAGCAGAATATCACTGCTGATCAACAGGCCCAGCTAGTGCGAGATGCTCTCAGCACGCTGGCAGCCAGTAGTCCCAGCAAGAACTAAGTTTAGCGATCGCCATGACCGACCAAGCATCCGCAAGAGATACCGTTTTCGATGTTGATATCGAGAAGCTGGCCCGCGTTTACGCGCAAGCTGGTCTCGGTGCGGCAGGCGATGCAGTCGATGGGTTGATGGACGAGTTGAACTCGCTAGTTTCCGATGTGCTGGACAAGTTTCCCGAGCTGGAGCAGATGTTTGGTTCGGCATTGGTGTCACAAGAAGAAAAGCTGGGCATGCTTGACCGGGTTTTTGGCGGCCGGCTGTCGGTCGCCACATTAAATTTTTTGAAAGTGTTGGCCAAACACGACCGCCTTGGCATGTTACGCCACGTCGTACGTTCGGCCGACCAGTTGTGGCAAGAGCAGAGTGGCCGTATGCCGGTGAAAGTCCAGTCGGCCGTTCCTTTGGATAAGACACTCATGCAAGAACTACGCGCTACGCTTAGCAAGACCCTAGATTGCGATCCGATTATTTCCACCGAGGTCGACCCCGACCTGATCGGCGGTTTTGTCGTGAGAATGGGTGACAAGGTATTTGATGCCTCGACTCGAACCAATTTTGAGCGAGCACGGCAGGCAATGGTCGAGCGAGCAATCGAGGCGATCCAGAGCCAATCAGGACAGTTTTTTGAGTAGAAACGAGCAAGAATAATAACTACAGAGACACAGAGAGCACGGAGAATACAGCCACGAAGATCCTTCTTATGGAGAATGGTATTTCTCGTGCCGTAAAAAAATCCTCGGTGTTCTCCGTGCCTCTGTGGTGAATTTTTAATTTCAATAAGAGCAATTCATTCGGAGTGTTTCGATGAAGTTTAATAGCGACGAGATCGCCTCGGTCATTCAAAAAGAGATCGAGCAGTTTGTCTCCCAAGTCGACGTTCGTGAAGTCGGTCGCGTATTGGAAGTGGGCGACGGTATTGCTCAGGTCTACGGTCTTTCAAATGTTATGGCCGGCGAGATGGTTGAGTTTGCAAGCGGCGTGAATGGCTTGGCGTTCAACTTGGAAGAGAATTCGGTCGGCGTCATTATTCTCGGCGACTATTTGCACATCAACGAGGGTGAAGAAGTTCGTAGCATGGGAAAGCTCTTGAGCGTACCCGTCGGCGAAGACTTACATGGACGCGTTGTCGATCCGCTTGGCAATCCGATTGACGGTAAAGGGCCGATCGTGACCAACAAGCGTCGCGATGTCGAGGTGATCGCCACAGGCGTTGCCGAACGTCAGCCTGTTTGCGAGCCACTGCAAACTGGTGTCAAAGCAGTCGATGCGATGACTCCCATCGGCCGTGGCCAACGCGAATTGATCATCGGCGACCGAAAAACAGGCAAGACTGCGATTGCGATCGACGCGATTATCAATCAGCGTAATTCTGGCGTGAAGTGTTTCTATGTCGCGATCGGTCAGAAGGAATCGACCGTTGCCGGTATCATCGAGCAACTTCACAAAGCGGGTGCGATGGATTACACGACCGTAATCGTTGCAGGAGCAAGTTCACCCGCACCGTTGCAATACATTGCCCCCTATTCTGGCACCGCCATGGCCGAGGAACATATGTTTGCCGGTGGCCATGCCCTGGTCGTTTACGACGACTTGAGCAAGCAAGCGGTTGCCTATCGCGAGCTTTCGCTGCTCATGCGTCGTCCGCCTGGACGCGAGGCATTCCCTGGAGACGTGTTTTATTGCCATAGCCGTTTGCTGGAACGCTCGGCCAAGCTTTCCGATGCGTTGGGTGGTGGCTCGATTACCTCGCTACCGATCATCGAGACGCTCGAAGGCGAGGTATCGGCCTATATTCCTACCAACGTGATTTCGATTACTGATGGACAGATTTATCTGCAGCCCGATTTGTTCTTCTCCGGCGTGAAGCCAGCGATGAACGCTGGTATTTCGGTTTCCCGTGTTGGTGGTGCCGCCCAGGTCAAAGCTATGAAGAAAGTGGCCGGTGGTTTGCGACTCGACTTGGCGGCCTTCCGCGAACTTGAAGCATTTGCCCAGATGGGAACCGAATTGGATCCTGCCACTCAAGGTCGACTCGACCGCGGCTATCGAATGGTCGAACTGCTCAAGCAGGGCCAATACGTTCCGTTGGAGATCGTCGACCAGGTGCTTGTGATTTTTGCCGGTACTCGCGGTCATCTCGATAAAGTGGCGATTGATCAGGTACGAGATTGGGAGAAGAAATTCTTGATTTTCATGAAAGATCAAAGGCCAGAAGTCCGTAACGAGCTTCTTGAAAAGGAAGATCTGGACGACGACCTGATCGAAAAAATCGAAGCTTCGCTCGCCGAGTTCAATGCGCAATTTGCTGGCGGAATCGCTGCGACTGACAGTACTCCTGTTGAGGAACCTGCGGCGGTGTAAATACGAACGTCTCCGGCGATCTGTCAGATCGCGGCTACTTTTTTCCTGACCTCTAGCTTCTAGCCTTTCACCTCTACCCCATGGCCAATCCACGAGAACTTGATAGACGTCGTAAGTCGATCCGCAACATGCGCCGCATTACGCGAACGATGGAGTTGATCGCGACTGCGCGATTCAAGAAGGCGATGGACCGCGCCTCGGCCGCAACTGCCTATACCGACCGGATTACGCAATTAGTTGCCGATCTCACCAAGGCCGGGCTTGAGGTCAGCCATCCACTGCTCGAACAGCGAGAGAAAACCGAGAACGGCAAGCTGCTGGTGCTTACCGGCAACCGGGGTTTCTGTGGCGGTTTCAACGGCAGCCTGCTTCGCGCGGGCTTAACTCGTTGGGAAGAACTTACCAGCAACGTGTCCCACTGTAGTGCTGAGGCTTCTGGCAAGAAGGGAATCGCAGGTTTCGGTTTTCAAGGTATCGATTTGGACGAAAAATTTACCCAATTCGAAGACAAGCCGACTTTCGCCGAAGTGGAAGTCATCGCCAATCGCTACTTGGAAGACTATGTCGCCGGTAAGCTAGATCGGCTGGATGTGGTCTACATGAAGTTTGAAAGTATCGCCCGTCAGTCGGTCTCGGTAGAAACTCTACTTCCGCTAGGATCATTAGCGATTTCTGCAGACGACGAGCAGTCAGGTGGTAGCGATACCATCTATGAGTTTTTACCATCGCCTGCAAGCATCCTAGAAGAAGTCGTGCCGACTAGCTTCAAAGTAAAACTGTTCAAGTGTTTTCTTGATTCAGCGGTAAGCGAACAAGTTGCCCGCATGGTCGCCATGAAGGCAGCCACCGACAACGCAGGCGATCTCATTAAGGACTTGAGTATGCGTTACAACCGTGCTCGCCAAGGACGAATCACCTCCGAACTAATGGATCTAATCGGCGGAGTAGAAGCACTAAAATAGCAGGCGAGCGAGCTTCAGCTCGCGGGGCCCCGTAAATAATCCCAAATCCCAATTCTCAAATCTAAAATCAAGAATGCCATGGCAACCGCAACAAAAAACATCGGCCACATTACCCAGATTATCGGCTCGACCTTTGATGTCGAGTTCGATGAGGATCAGCTTCCCGCAATTTACAACGCCGTGAAGATCGACTCTGAGCACAAAGGTGTGAAGATCAGTCTGACCGGAGAAGTGCAGCAGCAGCTTGGCGGTGGCCGAGTCCGTTGCGTTGCTTTGGGAAGTACTGACGGATTGATTCGTGGCCAGGAATGCGTCGATACGGGCGGCCCTGTGACCGTGCCAGTTGGCGAAGCCACTCTGGGACGCGTTTTTAATGTGACTGGTGATGTGGTCGACGGTCGTGGCGAAGTCAAAACCGAGGAGCGTTGGCCAATCCATCGCGATGCCCCTTCGCTAGATACTCTTTCGACCAAAACTGAGCTGTTCGAAACCGGCATTAAAGTTATCGACTTGCTGACGCCGTTTGTTCGTGGCGGCAAAGCCGGTTTGTTCGGCGGGGCTGGTCTGGGCAAGACCGTTATTCTGACCGAGCTTATTGCTCGTATCGCGTCGGCCCATGGTGGTTACTCAGTGTTTGCTGGGGTGGGCGAGCGAACTCGCGAGGGAACCGACCTTTGGCTCGAAATGCAAGAAGCTAAGATCGGAGATACCGGCCGGAGCGTCATCGACCAAACTTGTATGGTGTTTGGCCAGATGAACGAGCCGCCAGGTGCCCGCCTGCGAGTTGCCCTTTCTGCCCTGACGATGGCCGAGTATTTTCGCGACAAAACCGGTGCCGACACACTCCTGTTCGTCGACAACATCTTTCGTTTTTCGCAAGCAGGTAGCGAAGTATCTGCTCTGCTCGGCCGAATGCCCTCAGCCGTGGGTTACCAACCGACCTTGGCTAGCGAAATGGGGGCGCTGCAGGAGCGCATTGCTTCGACCGACAAGGGAGCCATTACTTCGGTGCAAGCAGTTTACGTGCCGGCAGACGACCCGACCGACCCTGCCCCGGCGACCGCGTTTGGCCAGCTCGACGCATTTATCTATCTTGAGCGTTCTATTTCGGAAAAAGGTATTTATCCGGCGGTCGATCCGTTGGCTTCCTCGAGCCGGATCCTTGACCCTCAGTACGTCGGCGACCGCCATTTCAATTGTGCCCGACGTGTGCAGATGATTTTGCAACGTTACCGAGAGCTGCAAGACATCATCGCTATTTTGGGCGTCGACGAGCTACCAGAAGAAGACCGGCAAGTGGTTCATCGTGCCCGCCGTATCGAGCGATTCCTGTCGCAACCGTTCCTGGTCGCGGAAGTCTTCACCGGCAAGCCGGGCGAGATCACCTCGCTGGACGATACGATTCGCAGCTTTGAAGAAATTTGCGATGGCAAATGGGACCATCTCCCCGAAGATGCTTTTATGTACGTCGGAGCGATCGAGCAAGCCGAAGAACAGTGGAAGAAAAGTTTGGAAAAGTAAATGGTGAATTCAGAATGACGAATGACGAGAGGAGAAAAACTCGTCATTCGAACTTCGTCATTCTTTCGTCATTGGGTATTTAGTCATTCGTCATTACCACAGGCACTCTTTGATGTCAGCTTCTAACGCCGCCCTCCAATGCGTTGTCGTGACGCCTGAAGAAACAGTCCTTGAGTGTGAGGCCGACTTTGTCGTGCTGCCGCTTTTTGATGGTGAAGTCGGCATTGCGCCGCTGCACAGCCCGATGATCGGCCGACTGGGATTTGGCGAATTGCGAATCCGTAGCGGATCGGAAACAACCCGCTACTATGTCGACGGTGGCTTTGTCCAGGTGGCCGACAATCTGGTCTCAGTGCTAACCAGTCGAGCCATCAAATCGGTGGACGTCGATGGCAATGCAGCTCAAGAGCAACTAGAGAACGCACTGGAAACAATAGCTGCCGGTGAAGAGCAGATGGCAATCCGCGATCGTGCCCAATCTCAAGCACGGGCCCAGTTGCGAATCGCGGAGCGAGCGAAGTAAAGCACGCGAAGTAAAGCACAGAGCAAATTGCCAATTTCGATTCCCACCCCAAAGTGGATTCGTTATCGCTGTCGGCCACGACATCCTCGAACAGACCGCTCTGCGAACCGAAAAAACAAGACGCTTGAGAACCTCAAATCGCTTCAGTACCACGTTCTCCGGTACGTATGCGAATACAATCGTCCAGCGGCAAGACGAAAATCTTGCCGTCGCCGATTTGGCCTTCGCCACTTGAGCGGCCCCCTTCGATGATCGCGTCGATTGTCGGCTGGACAAATTCATCGTTTACCGCGATCTGAAGCTGAACTTTTCTCAGCAGATTGACCGAAATTTCGCGCCCACGGTAGACCTCGGTCTGCCCCTTTTGCCGTCCAAAGCCCTGGACATCCATGATCGTCAGCCGCACGACCTCGACCTTCGAAAGAGCCGCCTTGACGTCGTCCAGTTTGCTGGGCTGTACAATGGCAAGTATAAGCTTCATTGGAACTCAGAAATTGGTCGAGGAAGTCGTGAGCCATCATCCTAATTCCGCATTCCGCATTCCGCAATCCGAATTCAGGACACCCCGGCTTGGGCTGGAATTAGGCGGAAAACCCGCCCAAGCCTGATGGGGCATCCTTCTGGGAGTGATGAAAGCCCTGGGATCGAAATCCCAGGGCTTTGGCAATTAGGAACCAGCGACTTACGACCCTGCGTAGGCCTTCATGCCATGCTCGGTCAAGTCGAGGCCTTGTTGCTCGTCCGCGGCACTGACACGGAGGAAGCCCATGGCCTTCATCGCAGAGAACAGCAAGAACATCGTGCAAAACGACCATCCACAGATAGCCAGTGTGCCGGTGAGCTGGATACCAAATGAGGTGGCCCCACTTGCTAAATGAGTGTTCGGCAGAATACCGATTGCCATGCAGCCCCACATGCCGCACAAACCGTGCACCGGCCAAGCTCCCACGGGGTCATCGATTTGAAGCTTATCTAACAACATGACTCCCACGATGATCAAGATGCCTGAGACGAGTCCAACAACGATTGCCATGTGATCGCTCATGCAGTCGCAGCAGGCTGTGATCCCGACTAACCCACCCAGGATGCCGTTGAGGCCCATTGACAGGTCGGGTTTGCCGTAGAGAAACCAACTGAGCATGGTTGCGCACAGACCGCCAGCCGCCGCTGCCAAGCTTGTTGTGACGGCAATATGCATCGTTGCGTCAATGTCGCTGGTCGACTGAAACGCCAATTGGCTGCCAGGGTTAAACCCGTACCATCCAAACCAGAGGATGAATACCCCCAGTGCAGCGAGCGGTAGACTGTGCCCCGGCATGGGAATGCCCTTACCGTTGACAAACCGTCCCAGCCGGGGGCCAAGAATTAGCGCGCCAGCTAAAACAGCAAACCCTCCGACGCCGTGAACCACGGCAGAACCAGCAAAATCTTGAAAGCCCATTTCGTTTAGCCAGCCGCCACCCCATTTCCAATATCCGCTAATCGGGTAGATCAAACCGGTCAGGATTGCACTGTAAACAAGATACGCACCAACTTTCATTCGCCCGGCAACCGCACCCGATACGATCGTTGCGGCAGTTGCAGCAAAGACCGCCTGAAACAGCCAGTCTGCCTCGGGGCTGAATGTTCGGTCAGCAGAAACTGAATAGCCGTCTAAACCAGAACCCCCGAAAGCAAAATAGCCTGACACATCGGTCCAGTCGCCTGTGTAAGAAGTGGGATACATCAGCCCAAAGCCGAACAGGAAGAACAACAACATGCCGACGCAAACATCCATGGAGTTTTTGAACAAAATATTCACAGCGTTTTTTGCTGAGTTAAAACCTGCTTCGACCATCGCGAAGCCTGCCTGCATGAAGAAGACAAGGATAGCTGCTATAAACAGAAACGCATTGTCCAGAGCATAGCCAACACCCAGGTCGGCTTCCTCGGCCGGTGCCTCTTCTGTGGCCACCGTGGCTTCCGTGGCTTCCGTCTCTTGAGCGTAGCTAGGTGCCCCGCTAGGTAAAACTAGCGACATTATCGTCGCCACAAGGAGCGTCAAGCACCCCTTTTCCCAACCAGTTACATTCATCGTTTCGCCCTTTTTTTGAAATGTGTGAACAGAAGGAACAAGTGAAAGCGCTCAATTTCGCTTCCCAGAAATCCGCCAACCGACTAATGGTGCGAAGGGTGACAAACTTTCTACGGAGGCATCGATAAATCGAAGCAATTGCCACGGCACTATTTGCCAACCATTTAGTCAGAGCAGCTCTAAAGCAATTGACGTGCCAAGCCGCATGGCTAGTGAGGAATAACCGCAGACTCTCGTCGCAAGTCCAGACCGGACATGAGTTTACTGCTAACTGGAGAAGACAGTTTTCAGACGCCGATCAATGAGTAGCAGCAGTGCTGCCTCTGTTCTAGTCAGGCAGTGACGCGCAGTTAGGCAGAACCGTAGGCGTCAGATTTGTAGGTGGCTAGCAATAGTTCCCGGGTGTGCGTAGCACAAGTGGTCTTCAACGTTGCTGACCTCTTGTGGCTGCGCCACCCAGACACTTTTCCGGCAGAGCGGGTATCTGGGCACGACGCGGTTCGCGGAAGAAGTGTCTGGGCTACCTCGATAGCAAAACCATCGAAATTCCCGCCTACGTTTGCGACGCCTACCCGCCAGTTACCCAGAAGAATCAACCAGCAGCAGTAGGACTGTCGGCTCCTACCTCGGCAAATAGGGCATCGACGAAGTCGTCAGCGCTGAACAGGGCCCAATCCTCGGGCTGTTCGCCTACACCGACATACTTGACCGGCAGGCCCACCTGCTGGCGGATCGCGACGACCACGCCGCCCTTGGCCGTGCCATCCAGCTTCGCCAGTACGATACCCGTGCAGTCGACTGCCTCAGTAAAGCTGTTCGCCTGGCTTATCCCGTTCTGACCAGTCGTAGCGTCGAGAACCAATAGAACTTCATGCGGCGCTGCAGGTATCTGTTTGCGGATCGATTGTTGGATTTTCGTTAGCTCGGCCATCAAATTTTTCTGAGTTTGTAGCCGGCCTGCCGTGTCGACAATGCAAACGTCGGCGCCCGTCTTGAGGCATTGTTCGACAGCCCGATAAGCGACCGAAGCGGGGTGAGCGCCGTCGTCGCCTGTGACGATGTCGACACCAAGTCGGTCGGACCAAATTTTCAATTGCTCGACAGCCGCAGCTCGGAAGGTATCCCCTGCCCCAAGCACCACCCGTTTGCCGTCGGATTTCAGCAAATGGGCTAGTTTAGCAATCGATGTAGTTTTGCCCGCCCCATTGACACCGCAAACCATGATGACCGTAGGGCCCGATCCGGCAAACCGGATCGGTGCATCTTCTTGGGCCATCAGTTCAGCCAGCTTGGCCTTCCAAGTTGTGACCACCTCATCGAGCGTCACAACTCGCCCTCGCATTTTGGAAGCAACTTCGCTAACGATTTCTTCGACCGAGTCGTAGCCCATGTCCGTTTTGAACAGAATGGCTCGCATCTCGTCGAGAAACTCATCGTCGATCAGTCGGCCCTCGCTCTTGAACAGGTCACGAACATCAGTCTTGAAAATATCGGTCGTTTTCTTCAGACCACGGCGGAGTTTATCAAAAAGACCCATTTGAATTCGGAACTCGGAAAGCGGATTGCGAAATTAAAAAACAGAAAAAAAGCGAGCCGGGACGTCCCCGCCCCCTTTCAAAAAAATTAATCATCATGCAAAAGCAGTTTATCCAGAATACCATTGACGAATTGTGATGAATTCGCGCTGCCAAATCGTTTGGCAAGATCAACGGCCTCGTCAATCGCCACCCGATCGGGAGTGTCGCCATAGCGTATTTCGAATGCACCAAGACGCAGCACATTGCGATCGGTGGCCGCCATCCGCGCGAGGCTCCAGTTTTCGGCCTTTTCTTCCAGTAGCTCATCCAGCTCTTTCAGATTGCGTTTCACGCCTTGGACTAGCCCAATAGCAAACGTACGCAACGACTGGTCCTTGATCCTTGATTCGACAAAAGGAGCTAGCTGATCGACGGATTCTCTGGGATTCAGGTCCTCCTGAAACAACGCTTGCAGAGCGACCTCGCGTGCTCGACTACGACGTTCCATGGTTACGATATTCCATAGTTGGGGACCCGTGCGGGAAAAAATGACCAATGACCAAGCACCCAATGTCCAATAAAGGGCCATGCGTGCACACATGGGTCATTGAGTGCTTGGTCATTCTATTCATTCGGGCAGTTCTTGAGCAATCCGACCATTTTCAGCACCGCTTCGGCGCATTCGCTACCTTTATTGCCGACGTTGCCTCCAGCACGATGAATAGCTTGCTCCATCGACTCGCAGGTGAGCACTCCAAACATAACGGGCAAATCGTTGGCCAGCGAAATTTCCATCAACCCCAGACTTACCCCCCGATTGAGATGCTGGTCGTGACTCGTTTCACCACGAATTACTGCGCCAAGGCAAACGATGCCAGAGTAATCGCCGCTCTGAGCAAATCGTTGCGCCACAACAGGTATTTCCCAGGAGCCTGGGACCCAGGCAATATCGATCTGCGAGTCGTCGACACCGGCAGTCTGCAGAGTTTGCACCGCTCCATCAAGTAGCTTCGTAGAAATCGACCGATTCCACTCGGCAACAACTATCGCAAAGCGATCGCTTTTCGACACGGGCAAGATTTCAATTTCGTGAGGCACAATTGAAATCGGAATGTGGAGTTCGGAATGCGGAATTCTTGTTTCCTTCCGCCTTCCGCAATCCGAATTCCGCCTTTACTCTTTGATGCTCATCAAAAACTCTGCGTTCGACTGGGTCTTGCGAAGGCGGGTGGTTAATAGATCCATCGCATCCTGGGGGTTCATTTCAGCCAACACGCGGCGGAGTACACATACTCGGCGGTGTTCTTCTGGGTCCATCAGCATCTCTTCCCGGCGTGTACCCGTGCTGTTAATGTCAATGGCCGGCCAGATCCGCTTGTCGACTAATTTTCGATCGAGCACAATCTCCAGGTTACCAGTCCCTTTGAATTCTTCAAAAATCACTTCGTCCATTCGGCTCCCCGTGTCGACCAGTGCCGTCGCCACGATCGTCAGCGAACCGCCTTCCTCCACTTTTCGAGCAGAACCAAAGAAACGCTTGGGACGCTGCATCGCATTGGTATCGATACCGCCAGAAAGCAGTTTGCCCGAATGAGGACACTCTGAATTCCAAGCACGAGCCAGTCGAGTGATCGAATCAAGAAAAATGACAACGTCTCGTCCGTACTCAACCATGCGTTTTGCTTTTTCGATGACCATGTCGGCAACCTGCACATGTCGGGCTGCCGGTTCGTCGAAAGTCGAGCTAATGACTTCGCAATTCGTGCCTTTGATTTCCCGCTCCATGTCGGTAACTTCTTCGGGCCGCTCGTCGATCAGCAACATGAAGACATAGGCGTCGGGGTAGTTGGTCAATACGCTTTGCGCCATCTTCTGCATGAGAATCGTCTTGCCCGCTCGTGGCGGGCTGACAATCAAGCCACGTTGACCGAAGCCTAAGGGCACGATCATATTCAAGACCCGCATATCAATATTATCGGCGGTTGTATCCATCTCGATACGGGTTTCAGGATGCGTCGGCGTGAGATTATCGAAGAAGATCTTCTTCGACAGTAGATTGGGATCCTGGCCGTGAATCGCTTCTATTCGCAATAGCGCGAAGTAACGCTCGTTTTCTTTTGGCGGGCGAATCGTTCCGGCAACAATGGCCCCCGTATGCAGACCAAAGCGACGGATCTGGCTTGGTGATACATAAATGTCGTCAGGGCACGAAAGGTAATGGTAGTCGGGGCTACGCAGAAAGCCGAACCCGTCGGGCAAGATCTCCAGCGTACCTTCGCCGAACATCATGCCATCGAGTTTCACACGGTTCTTGAGGATGCGGAAAATTAGGTCCTGCTTCTTCAGACCCGAAGCTTCCTCGACACCTTCGTTGCTAGCGATTTCGATCAGCTCTGGCATGCCCATCCGCTGCAGAGCCGCAATGTGGACATTCGGGTCGGGCTTGTCGGTTCGCTCGATCGTCTTGCCAACTCGGCGTACCCGCTCGGCAGCCTTGTCGAGTTCCTCTGCAAGCGAGAGAGGTTCCTCGCGATCCAACTCCGCGAGGCGATCGCCCGCGCTTCCTTGGAGGTTGTTATTTTGATCGAAGGGACGCCGCCTACGCGGGGGACCCTGAGAGCGACCACGTCGCTGGCCACGATTGCCGGTTTCGGCCATCGGATTAGACTCCTGGAGAAGAAGCATATTGTCGGTGCGCGAAACGCACCGACAGGTGGGAGAGTAAAAGTACAGGTGGGAATGTCGAGATGCCTGCCTGAGGCAACTCTAGGAGGAAATTCTTAGGAAATCCAACTGGTGATGCGCAACATTTAGGGAATGGTTCCGGGGAGGGGAGATAGGAGAGTACGTACAAAGGAAAAGATGGTGGCCTAGCATCGCATGGGCCACACACCAGTATTACAAGCATTGGCGTGACAAGCAACCATAGAAAATGACGAAAATCGCCCCTTGTATTGAGAACTAGCCCCATGACGAAGAAATTACGAAAAACAAGGTGGATAAGACTCTTTGGCTCCTATCTCGGACCTTGGCATTTTGGGCCTTTAGTCAATCATCATTTACTAACAGCTTCCAGCAATCTTGTACCTGAGCTTTGAGGACCTCCAGCGAGCCATTGTTGGTTACGACATGGGTCGCTTGCCGTCTTTTCTCTTCAATCGGCATTTGGGCCTGCTCCCGTAGAGAAAAATCTTCCTCCGACCAGCCCCGCAGGACGGCCCGTTTGAGCCGTTTTTCTCGGCCCGAATCCACAAATATCACCCCATCGCAAAGGCTTCCCCAGCCCGCCTCGAGCAGCAAAGGAGCGTCGATTACCGCCGCCGACACGCCTTTTTCGGCCAGCCGCTCGAGTTCAGCCTCAAATTGCAGTCGAATCTGAGGATGGAGTGTTTGCTCCAAGAACCGCAATTCTGCCTCGCTGCCGGGCTGAGAGGAAAAAACCCGCTCGGCGACCGCTTGGCGGTTCACCTCTCCCGATTCCCTAAGAATCTCTGAGCCCCAGCGATCGACGAGTGCTTGCTGGACATCGGGTAGATTGATAACCGCATGAGCCGCTTGGTCGGCATCAAGCACGACCGCCCCCAAAGCAGCTAACTCGGCAGAAACCGCCGACTTACCACTCGCGATGCCGCCGGCGATACCGAAAATGTGCAGTTTTTTCCTTTTCGTTACACGGGTTTCGTCACCTGTCATTCGTCACCCACTCCAAGGCTCACATTCCGCCCAATTGTCT
>Ga0114931_10002001_pt1 | contig 25982 bp, 19 predicted proteins | sample 2SBtaG_FD_89579 | JGI IMG/M metagenome (GOLD analysis project Ga0114931, IMG submission 89579) | Deep subsurface microbial communities from Kolumbo volcano to uncover new lineages of life (NeLLi) - 2SBTROV14_V59a metaG | ecosystem: Environmental > Aquatic > Marine > Volcanic | place: Kolumbo... | reverse complement strand
CTCGCCGGATCTTGTGACCGAATCGACCGAACCAAAGGAAGTTAACGGCGTAAACGACTTTCTACGGGAATCGGCGGGCGGTAAGCGATTTACCGACAGTATGCAAAGCCTGGATCACAGCAAGCGTTTGCATGTGCCAAACGGTCAGGCGACGATGGAGTTCGGGGTTGCCGATCAGGGTCAGGATCCTGGTTCGGAGGAACGTCGCGGTGAACATCCCCTGTTACGGCAATGGATGTCCCATTTGATCAACACCAACCCAAGCCCGACAGCAAGTCAAACGCTGCACCCGGCCATGGAAAGCGCGCCGCTAAGCGGTGCTTCGTTAAATCAGGTCACCGAATACGCAAGTGCTGGTGTTAAGCCGACTTTTGATATTAAGCCGACGTTGCAGCAGCAAGATCATTGGCAGCAGGCGGTGGCGCGCCAATTGGTGGTCATGGTCAATGACGGACTGCAAAACGCCCGCTTGCGTATGAATCCTCCCCACTTGGGCATGATTGAGGTAAAACTGGCGATCACCCAAGACCAGGCCAGCGTCAGTTTTCAGTCCGCTCATGCACCGGTTCGCGAAGCTATCGAAGCGGCTTTGCCACGCTTACGGGAACTGTTCAGTGATCAAGGGTTGCTATTGCAGCATGCCGATGTATCGTCCCAGGAACAGCGCCAGCAGCGCCAACCCGGTGAGCAGGCGGCATTGAATAGTCCCCTGCGCCATGCTGTTGCGGGCGAACATGACGAGGAGATCACGGATGCAAGCTCGGTATTAAGCCGTGGATTGTTGGATGCGTATGCCTAAATTGAGCGGCAATTAGCGGATATGTTAACAGAGCTTGCGCTATCGAAATCGAAAACGTATGCCGATGCCGCCGTTCAAATCAAAATCCGTATCCGGCACCAGGTCCAGGACCGGTGCCAATTCGAAAAATACATCCACCGGCGTGCTTTTAAAAAAATAATTCAAACCGAAAGGAATACGTACACCGACACGGGTATCGTCATCATTGTCGTCCACAATGCGTACACCCACCCCGTAATACAGGGGTAAGTAGCCACCTTCAATGGGGATGCGCTGCATGTCGTAGCGCAGGTAGTCGGCTTGTACGTGAATCTCTTTATTATTGCTGGTTCGCCATCCGGCGGCGAACTGCGCGGCTACATTATTACCGGGCAGCCAACTATGAAAACTTATTCCGGTCGGTTCACCCAAAATGATACCGACACCGACATCAGCGGCGGCATGGGCGGGCGGTTGAAAACAACAGGTCATCAACCCAAGTGCAATCACAAGTTTCCTCATAAACATCCTGACCATTGTCTGATTAAAATGAGTCCATGATAACAGCGGCGGTGTCAAAGATAAATCGCACTACAACAACCGTCCGCCGCGAACCCAGTGGTGTTTCCAAAACGGCTTATCCAGTGGTGATTGGCGAACGTATTTTCCGCTGGAAGGCGCATGAATAAACTGTCCTCGGCCGACATACAGTCCAACATGAGAAACGCCGTGGCCCAGGCGAAAGAATACCAGGTCGCCGGGTTTGAGTTCATGCCGGGAAACCGGTGCCGAACGATAAAACAAGCCGCGGGTGGTGCGCGGTACGTGGATACCCAATTGCTTATGCAGGTAAAAAATCAGTCCGCTGCAGTCCATGCCCTGGCTTGGGTTTTCACCGCCGCGTCGATAGGGCACGCCAATCAGTCCATGAGCCTTGCTGATCAGTGCTTGACGGGCATTAGCTCCCGGCGTGGGAAGGGTGGCGGGCGGTGGCGGGCGGCCGGGCAAACGACCGCATGCGGCAACCGTCACGCACAGGACGATAACGATCAAGCGTAGGCACTGCATATTCATGCTATCGGCTACTGGTTAGAATGCTCAAAATTAGAATGCGCAAAAAAAGACAGCCACGGTTTTCGCCATTGGCTGCCTGGCGTTTGGGCTGGAAACCACCGAGCGGTGGGATGCTCCCGCAAAAAAGCCCTTAGCGGCACTTGCGCATCCGATCCGGTTTCCCTGACTATAACCGATTACCGGCTTGGTAACCGTATTTAATTGTGACTGGCTTTCCAGTATGATGATGGCCTGGGTCATTGGACTATACAGCGGATAACAGGGCATCCATGCTTATATTTAGTGGTCAACATGCGCTGGCGGCATTCCAACAAAAACGTTTGTTGTTTAGTCTGCAAGCCGTCAAACCTTCCATTTCCAATCTCGTCGCGCGATGGATGTATTTCGTCAATCCCGAAAGGCGTCTTGAGACCTCTAAACACGAATTACTGAAGACCGTATTGGCGGCCACCGATTACCAGCAGGATTCGCCATCGCCGACTCGCTTAAGCGCGCTGGTATTACCGCGGGCTGGAACCCTGTCACCATGGTCATCGAAAGCTTCGGATATTTTACACAATTGTGGATTGAGCGAAATAGCCCGGGTTGAGCGGGGCATGATGATTGACATCACCGTATCGGATTGCGAATGGAGCGAGCACGAGCGTAAGCTTGTGTCACCGTTGTTGTATGATCGTATGGTTGAACGGCTAATGTTGAACATTGACGACGCAGACGACGTATTTTGCGACGAGAAGCCCAGACCGCTGACAACCATTGATGTGCTGGGCGCCGGATTTCAAGCATTGGCTCAAGCCAATCAGGATATGGGGTTGGCTTTAAGCGAGGATGAAATAACCTATTTTTTTGAGAGTTTTGCGGATTTAGGACGCAATCCCACCGATGTGGAATTGATGATGTTTGCCCAGGTAAACTCCGAGCACTGCCGCCACAAAGTGTTTAACGCCAACTGGGTGGTGGATGGCGAAACCATGCCGATGAGTCTGTTTGGCATGATCCGCAATACTCACGCGTGCCATCCCCAATATACCCTGTCTGCTTATCGTGACAATGCAGCCGTTATCGAAGGCGGGGAAAGCGCGCGCTTTTTCGTAGAAGCCGATTCGCGCCGTTATGTGTATGACAATGAAGCCATACATATACTGATGAAGGTGGAAACGCATAATCATCCCACCGCGATTTCGCCCTTTCCCGGCGCGGCCACCGGCAGTGGCGGGGAAATCCGTGATGAGGCGGCCACCGGCCGCGGAGCCAAACCCAAGGCGGGCTTAAGTGGCTTTTCAGTTTCCCATCTTGCCATCCCCGGCGCGGAACAGCCTTGGGACTGGGCGGTTGGCAAGCCCGAGCGCATTGTTTCAGCCTTGGAGATCATGTTACGGGGGCCCATCGGCGCGGCATCGTTTAACAACGAGTTCGGCCGACCGGGTTTGTTGGGCTATTTTCGAAGTTTTGGTCTGCGCACCGTGGACGGTCAATGGCGCGGTTATCATAAGCCCATTATGTTGGCCGGCGGTTTGGGTAATATCCGCGAAGAGCATGTGCACAAAAATACCATCGCCGCCGGGGCGCAAATCTATGTGCTTGGCGGTCCGGCCATGCTGATCGGTTTGGGTGGTGGGGCCGCGTCATCTATGACCAGCGGAGCCAGTGACGCCCAGTTGGACTATGCATCGGTGCAACGCAGCAATCCGGAAATGCAGCGTCGTTGTCAGGAAGTGATCGACCGTTGTTGGGAGTTGGGTGACCTCAATCCCATTGTATCCGTGCATGATGTTGGTGCGGGGGGGCTTTCCAACGCGGTTCCCGAAATCGTTCACGGTAGTGAGCGAGGCGGCCGTTTTCAGTTACGTGCCATTGCCAACGATGATCCGGGTATGACACCCATGCAAATCTGGTGTAATGAAGCCCAGGAGCGGTATGTGGTGGCGGTGTCGGCCAAGTACAGCAGCCGTTTTACCGCCATATGCGAGCGTGAGCGTTGTCCCTTTGCACTGATCGGTGAAGCCACCGAGCAGCAGCAATTGATTGTCGGCGATGGCTATTTTGACAATATGGTGGTCGATATTCCCAATGATTTGATACTGAGTAAGCCGCCTAAGATGTTGCGTCACGCTGTTCGGCAACCACCACCGGCACAGGCCTTTGAATACCGAAAAATTTCCTTTGCAGAGGCTGCCAAACGGATTCTGGCGTTTCCCGCGGTGGGCGATAAACGTTTTCTGGTGACCATCGGTGATCGAACGGTGGGTGGTCTGGTGTGCCGTGACCAAATGGTGGGTCTATGGCAGGTGGCTGTTGCCGATTCGTCGGTGACCTGCCGAGGATTTGAAGGATTTGAAGGCGAGGCGATGGGCATGGGGGAACGAACCCCGGTCGCTTTATTGAATCCAGCGGCTTCCGCCCGTATGGCCGTTGCCGAAACCCTTACCAATATGGCGTCCGCGGCCATTGGCGATATGGGCCAGATACGGCTATCCGCCAATTGGATGGTGGCAGCCGGTCACGAAGGTGAAGATGCCGGTTTGTTTGATGCGGTTCACAGCCTGGGTATGGATTTTTGTCCCCAATTGGGTGTATCCATTCCCGTGGGCAAGGATTCCATGTCGATGAAAACCGTATGGCGGAAAGCTGAGCAAACCATAGCCGTAACCGCACCATTATCTGTTATAATAAGCGGGTTCTCACGGATCTATGACTGCCGAAAATCGGTGACGCCGCAATTAAGCTTGGCCCATGGACCGAGCAGTCTCATACTTATTGATTTGGGAAGAGGAAACAACCGCTTAGGTGCATCGGTATTTGCCCAGGTCTACAATCATCTCGGGGAACACGCTCCTGACGCGGAGGAACCGGCGCATATACGTGCGTTTTTTGAGCTAATTCAACAATGCATTCGCTCCGGTTCACTTTTGGCTTACCATGACCGTTCCGACGGTGGACTTTGGGCTTGCTTGTGTGAAATGGCTTTTGCGGGCCATGTAGGTTTTCGTGTTCAAATTGACTCCTTAGGCGATGATCCCCATGCGAGTTGCTTTAATGAAGAGCTTGGTGCCGTCATTCAAGTTAAAAACACCGAGCTGGAAAATATTCAAGCCCTGTTGGCCAAGGCAGGTTTGGCCAACACCAGCTATGTGATCGGCGAACCCCAGGATAACGCAATGATTGAAATCACTCATGGGGAAAGGACACTGTTGAATCTACCACGGGCTGAACTGCATCGAACGTGGTCTTCCACGGCATGGCAGATGCAGCGCTTACGGGATAATCCCGAATGCGCCGATCAGGAATATGACGCTGTGCTGGATGAAAAGGATCCCGGGATGCGTCCCGTGCTTGGCTTTGATGCCGAGTACGATATGACGGCACCCTATATTACCCGCGGCATCAATCCGCCGTTGGCCATTGTTCGCGAGCAAGGAGTTAACGGCCAGTTGGAAATGGCAGCCGCGTTTGACAAAGCCGGTTTTGCTTGCGTGGATGTGCATATGAGCGACATTCTGGATGGTCGGGTGCGTTTACGCGATTTTGTGGGATTGGCCGCTTGCGGCGGTTTTTCATACGGTGACGTGTTGGGGGCCGGTGGCGGTTGGTCCAGTTCCATACTATACAACAGTCGCGGAAACGACGAATTTGCGGAATTTTTTCAGCGCAACGACAGTTTTGCTTTGGGTGTATGTAACGGTTGCCAAATGCTTTCGCAATTGAAAAGCATGATTCCCGGTACCGAACACTGGCCCCGTTTTACGGCCAATGTGTCTCAACAATTTGAAGCACGGCTGAGCATGGTGGAAATTTTGCCCTCGCCGTGCGTACTATTGAAGGGTATGGAGGGTTCGTTGTTACCGGTACCCGTCGCACATGGCGAGGGTTGCGCGGTATTTGACTCGACCCAACAAGCGCAGAGCGTTTTGGACACTGAATTGGCGGTTATGCGCTATGTCAACCATACAGGGGAGCCGGCGCAGACGTACCCGGCGAATCCGAACGGATCGGTGCACGGAATTACCGGTCTGACCAACACCGATGGGCGATTCACGATCATGATGCCCCATCCGGAACGGGCTTTTCGCACTGTGCAGTACTCCTGGCATCCGCCGGAGTGGGGCGAAGACGGCCCATGGCTGCGTTTGTTTCGCAACGCACGAATATGGGTGGATTAACAATAAACAGGAGCACGTACCCGTGTTAATCACGGGTTGAAAATCTTATGAGCATAGACGTCATCGAAAGCATATTGAAACGGGTCACCGGTGTGGACAGCGCTTCGCGCGGCTCTACCATGCTGCACCGGGCCGTGAGTGAACGCATGCGCCAATTGGCCTTTTCCAGCATCGATAGTTATACGGAATTGGTCAGCGACAATGACAAAGAATTGCAGGCGTTGATTGATGAATTGATGGTCACGGAGACTTGGTTTTTCCGTGATTGTGAGCCGTTTCGTTATTTACTTGACTTTGCATCCAGTTGGTTGACCCAGGGGCAAGACCAGCCCTTGCGGGTGTTGAGTTTGCCGTGCGCCACGGGCGAAGAGCCGTATTCCATCGCGATGATCCTTATTCAAAGTGGCTTGAACCGCAACCAGTTTAGCGTGGATGCAGTGGATATTTCCACCCGTGCCTTGCGTTATGCGAAACGGGGTGTATTTGGCCGCCATTCCTTCCGTCATGAAAACGATGATATTCAGCAGCGTTTTTTCCAGAAAAAGAAAAACGGTTACAGCGTCAACGACCTTATCCGCAACGCCGTACAATTTTCCCATAAAAACTTTTGGGATGTGGCGGTACCGGAGCAGGCGTACGATATTGTGTTTTGCCGCAATCTTTTAATTTATTTTGACGCCGAAACCCAGCAAAGAGCTGTTTTTAAACTGCATCAGATGATACGTGATCGGGGGTTATTGTTTGTTGGTCATGCCGAGACCCTGTGTGTGGGTACCAGCGCCCATTTTCAATCCGAATATACCGACGGCGCGTTTGCCTATCGTCATCTTGAGGCAGCCAACGAATTGGCGTTTGACGTGGAAAATAACGATCACGTTGAGCCGCAGGAAGGCGAAGCGGTCAATAGCCCGGCGCACCTAAGCGAGTCCGACTACCTTCGGCCGCAGCACAGGGCCGTCAGGCAAAAAATTAACCGGGTTATCTTAAGCGTGGATCAGGCCGAGCGCTATGAGCTTGAACAAGCGCAACGTCATCTAGATGATGGCTGTGTGGAGGAGGCGGCGGTTATTTGCCGTGAACATATTCGACGTTACCCGGATTCCGCCCAGGCTTTTTATCTATTGGGCACGTGCAGCGAGCACGACGGGCTGCAACGTCTGGCGGTAAAACTGTATAAAAAATCCATTGCCCTGGAACCCGCCCATTACCAGGCCATTATGCGTTTGGTAACTGTTTTGGAGCAAGCCGGCAATCTGGTTGCCGCCGCTATCTATAAAGAACGTGCCAATCGAATTATTTACGGCAATGAAAAACGGGCCATGCCTGAAGCTTAGGCCGGGTTAGTCCAGACCGCTTTCCTGCTCGGGCTCAACGGGTTTTTTAATAGTCCTCGCTGCCGGATTGATTTTGACTTTTTTAATCGTGTTACTGCCGGTTTGCACGATTTCCACCGGATACCCCTCTAAGCGAAGACTGGTGCCGGGTTCCGGAATGGTTTCCAAATATTCGATGATCAAACCGTTTAGGGTTTTCGGCCCGTCCGTGGGTAGAGACCATTGCATGGCGCGGTTAAGGTCGCGGATATTGGCGCTGCCATCCACCAGGTAGGTACCGTCATCCTGGGGATGTACCTCTTTAATAGTCGTATAGGTGTCGGTGGTAAATTCACCGACGATTTCCTCCAGGATATCTTCCAGGGTAATTAGGCCCTGAATGTCGCCGTATTCATCCACCAGCAGTGCGATGCGTTTTTTTTGTTTTTGAAAATTGAGCAGCTGTTTCGATAGCGGTGTACCCACCGGGGCGAAGTAGGCTTCACGCACCGCCCCCAGCAGGCTTTCCTTGCTGATATCGCCATGGGCCATTTGATGCATGACGTGTTTGACATGCAGTACGCCGACAACCTTATCAATATTGTCCTGGTACACGGGCAGGCGGGTATGTTGGCTGGTGGTCAATTGATTGAGAATATCTTTCCATGGCTCATTGATATCGATACCGACGATGTCGTTGCGCGGTATCATGACATCCTCCACTTTAGCCGATTCAATTTCAAAAATACTCAGCAGCATGGAGTGGTGACGGCGGGGAATCATGCCTTCGGCTTCCAACAGCACACCGCGTAGTTCCTCGCGATTGAGCCGGGCCTTGGCTTGCCGCTCCGGTAATACGCCGATAAGTCGCAACAACCGGTTGGCAATGCTGTTGGTCAGCCATACCAGTGGATAAAAAATCCTCAGCATGGGTTTTATAATTAACGAGGCGGGAAAAGCAATACGTTCCGGATGCAGCGCGGCAAGCGTTTTCGGCGCGACTTCGGCGAATATAAGTATGACCACGGTCAATAGGCCGGTGGCCAGTGCCAGGCCCCGCGGACCCAGCAAGGTGGTGGCGATGACCGTGGCTATGGATGCGGCCAACAAATTGACGAAATTATTACCCAGCAATATCAGACCGATTAAGCGGTCGGGCCGCTGCAGCAATTTCGATACCCGGCGTGCCGCTCGGTGACCGGATTTTGCCAAATGGCGCAACCGGTAACGGTTGATGGCCATCATGCTGGTTTCCGTGGCGGAAAAAAATCCCGATAGCAGGATAAGCAAAGCCAGTGAGCCTAACAGCCAGGGGAGATCGGTATAAAAAAAACTGCTGTCGACGGGTAGGGCGGGTTTGGGATCGTTCACGCTGCTACAATATGACTCGGTGGTTGGTGTCGTGGTAAAAAATTATGCATAGAGGTCAACGATGGAGGATCAGTTCCAGAACCAGCTTGGTGCCGAAATAGGCCAGTACCAACGCGGCAAATCCGCCAATAGTCCAGGTTATGGCCGTGCGACCGCGCCAGCCAAATCGCAAGCGTCCGTATAAAAGAATAGCAAACAGCATCCAGGCCAACGATGACAACACCAGTTTGTGCAGATGCCCGCCAGTGGTTAAATCCTTGACAAAAACAACCCCGGTTACAAGTGCAATACTAAGCAGCAGAAATCCCAGGGTAATAATTTCAAACAGCAGTGACTCCATAATCCGCAACGGCGGCAGGGCGCGAACAAATCCACCCGGGTGGTGCTTGTGCAGGTGACTGTCTTGAATATGCAGTAAAATCGCCTGCATAGCCGCCAGGTACAAAGTACTGGAAGCAAACAGAGAAAAAAGGATGTGGGACTGAATCTGCCAATCGCCGGCGGGAGCGATGATATTGTGTCCGCGCAGGAAAAACTGCAGGCTTAATGCCACCGCGGCAATGGGGTATACCGCAATACCCAGGTTATGCACCGGTTTGGTCAGCGACGCAATCAGCAAGATCATCGCCGCCAACCAACCCACCAGGGAGACCGAGTAAAAAAAACTCATATTCAGGCCGTCCGGTGTAAACACGGTATTGAATAAAGCCACGCCATGGAGGAACATGCCTGCAAATCCCAATACCATTAACAAACGGTGTTTGGTCGATTGGGTTGCGGACAGGCGCTGAACCAGCCAGGCGGCGACCACCAGGTACAATAAAATGGCGGCAATGCCGCTGATTCGTTCGATCATCATGGCAGGTTTTTGACCATCATTTCGGGGTAACGGCTAAGCCGCATGCATCTCCCATTGGCGTTGTTTGAATTTTCGGTTAATCGGTATCGATAGTAGTGGCTATTAACAATGAAAACAAGCGCATGGGTTTTTTTTCACGGTATAATGATACTTTTTTCGGCGCGGAGATACCATGTTTGAGAATTTGTCCGATCGGCTAAGCAAAACGATTCAAAACCTGCGTGGTCAAGGCCGAATTTCCGAATCCAACGTCAGTGACACCTTGCGAGAGGTTCGTTTGGCGCTGCTGGAGGCGGATGTGGCACTGCCCGTTGTCAAGGCGTTTGTCGAGCGAGTCAAAACCCGCGCCATGGGCCAGGAGGTTATGGCCAGCCTGACGCCCAGCCAGGCATTGATCAAAATTGTTAACAATGAACTGATTGCCCTGATGGGCGAGGCCTGTGACGACGTCAATTTGGCCACCACGCCACCGGCGGTCATTCTTATGGCAGGTTTGCAGGGTTCAGGAAAAACCACCAGTTCGGCAAAGCTGGCACGCTGGTTGATGGAGCGGCAAAAAAAGAAAGTTGCCGTGGTCAGTTGTGACGTTTACCGGCCAGCCGCCATTGAGCAGCTGAAAACCCTGGCCAGCGAGGTCGGTGCGCATTTTTATCCCAGTGACGCCAAAGAAAAGCCCGTTGCCATCGCAAAACAGGCTATGGAGCAAGCCAGGCTGCAATACATGGATGTGTTGATTGTGGACACAGCCGGCCGATTGCACATCGACGATGAAATGATGGCGGAGATCGCCGAAATCCATAAGCAAATCGATCCGGTGGAGACCCTGTTTGTGGTGGACAGCATGACCGGCCAGGATGCCGCCAATACGGCCAAGGCCTTTGATGACGCCTTAGCATTAACCGGGGTTATCCTGACCAAGGTGGACGGCGATGCCAGAGGTGGGGCGGCCCTGTCGATACGCCATATCACCGGTAAACCCATTAAATTTTTGGGTGTGGGTGAGAAAACCCAGGCTTTGGAGCCCTTTCACCCCGACCGGCTGGCCTCGCGTATCTTAGGCATGGGGGATGTTTTAAGCCTGATTGAAGACGTTGAGCGTACTGTTGATAAAAAACAGGCGGAAAAAATTGCCAATAAGTTAAAGAAAGGCAAAGGATTTGATCTGGCGGATTTTCGGGATCAACTGTTACAGATCGAAAAGCTGGGTGGTTTGACTGGACTGATGGATAAGCTGCCGGGTATGGGCGGCATGGCTAAGAATGCCAAACAAAAGGTCAATGACAAAGAAACCAAGCGGCTTGTGGCCATCATCAATGCCATGACCGTCAAAGAACGCCAGTATCCCGATCTCATCAAGGGTGGTCGTTAAAAACGAATCGCCGCAGGATCAGGCACGCAAATACAGGATGTCAATCGTTTACTTAAACAGTTTATGCAAATGCAGAAAATGATGAAGAAAATGGGCAAGGGCGGTATGAAAAACATGATGCGGCAAATGAAAGGCCGCATGGGCCCGGGTGGCATGCCTTTTTAAAAAAAGAGGGACCCGAAGGTCCCTTATGCTCGGTAGGCCCTGATAGGGCTTAGATGGGTAAGGACGAGGCTAGAAACACGCGATGCGTTGCGTCCTTACCTATAAAAAATCTTAATCAACTAACCCATAGCGGGTCAACGGTTTTATAGATAATATTAATTTACTTATATATCACCTTGTATATATAAGATATGCATAATGAATTCAATGTCTTAACAGTATTTCTGAAATAGCACTGAAAAATGCTTTAGAAATGCTTTAGACAAAGAACTTTATATTTAATAAAAATTATTTATGAAGCTGTTGGGGTTTGGGACCCGCCACGATCTAAGCGCTTGAAAATACTGTGTTAGGAACTCGACGTAGGGGTCAGCGGGAAGCTGAAAGCCATCCTGGAGTTTAGCAGCCTGCAAGTGTCCTATCGGTTTAATGATTTGAATGATGCCTTGCCGCCTGGCATGACCTCGGCGAGATTCGGGTGCCTGTGCCTATTCAATGCGCGTGGTGAAACCATCCCTGGGCTCAACAGCCGCATCACTGCGGCTGTTGATCTTGACATAGGTACCCGAATCCTTCCCGGAAACATATTGCCCGCCGCTTTGTTGTCGGAATATGCTGAAACCAACTTTTGAGGCAGGCGTGGCCAGGCTATTTCATAAATTTTCGTTGCGGGGGCAACACCGAGATAGACTTGATGGTTGCCTAAAAAATCTATCTCGCCCTCCGGGAAGCCACTCAAGTGCGATTGCTGCGTTCCAGACCGGTCCGCGCCTTGCCCTCGCACTTTGAGTGGCTTTCTCCATGCACGTTTTATCGGAGGCGCTACACTAGACTTTAAATTGACTGACCAAATTGCATAACCGACCGGCCAATTGTTGCAATGCCTCGCTGGCGCCGGAAGTTTGTTCAGAGCATTCCGCGGCAACTTCACTGGCATCTTTGATCATGAAGATATGGCGATTAATATCTTCGGAAACCGATTGTTGCTCCTCGATGGCGCTGGCAATCAAGTTGTTTAAGTCGGTGATATTGGATGCGGCATCGGTAATGGCGGCCAGGGATTAACCGGCGCAGCCGGCTTGACTCCGGGTGGTTTCCGCTTGTTGATGGCTTTGCTGCATGACGTCGACGGCTTCGTTGGCATCGGTCTGCAGTTTTTCGATCATTTTGCGGATTTCCTGGGTGGATTGCTGGGTACGGGTGGCCAGGGTACGGACTTCATCGGCCACCACCGCAAAACCACGGCCTTGCTCGCCGGCGCGTGCGGCTTCGATGGCGGCATTCAGCGCCAACAAATTGGTTTGCTCGGCAATACCGCGAATGACATCGAGTACCGAGCCGATATTGTTGGTTTCACTTTGCAGTTGATGGATCACCCTTGAGGCGCGATCCACATCGTTGACCAACTTGTCGATGGCGGCGACGGTTTTACCGACTTCCTGCCTGCCATCATGGGCTTTGGTGTTGGCCTGACTGGCCATATCCGCGGCTTCGGTGGTATTGCGCGATACTTCCTGTAAGGTCGTAGCCATTTGGTTCATGGCGGCGGCCACTTGGGTGGTTTGTTCCAACTGGGTGCTTGCGCTGGATTGCTGCTGAGAACTGAATTGGGCCATTTGACCCGCTGAGTCCGTTAACCCGGCCGTTTCTTCCACGATGGTTTGTATCATGCTTCGTAGCTGTCGCAAAAACCGGTTGGTATTGCTGCGCAGTTCGCCGATTTCATCCTGCAAGCTCACCGGCAACTGCACGGTAAGATCACCGTGACCTTCCGAAAGTTCTTTGACCAATTCGGTGGTTTGTCGAAGCGGTTGAAGAATAAATTGTCTAAACATCCAAATCAAAATGGCGCTGATCAACAGGGTTAAGCCGGCGGCGACAATCCAGGCGATTTGATTAAACCGGCGAAGCACGCTGTCACCGGTGTCGTTGACCTGTGCAATGGCCGCCCGAATACGCTGCTGACTTTGTTGTATTTGCTTTTGTACGTTCAACTGGGACATACCGATCAAGACAAACCCGAGGTGGTCGCCGTCGTATTGAATTGGGTAGGTTTTTTCAATGATATCACTGGTGTCCGACGGTTTCTTATAGTCGGTCATGGGCGATTTGTCCGGCTTTAGATAGGCGGCGTAAACCACCTCCGGATCCGCTTGCGCGGTCGCTTGAAAATCTTTTAGCGCGGTAAAATCAAACGCCAGAATCAGGTCCGGTGCGGTTTTCGCCATAAACCGTCCCATGGCGTCGGCTTTGGATTGCAGCCCCGTGATTTGTTGTTGTTTCGCGCTGGCTTGTTCCAGTTGCAATGCCGTGGCGGCAATATCGGATTGCTTGGCCGCACCGTGTTTGACTTTTTGCTGCTGCAAATAGGTGCCGCCTATCATGCCCAGTATAATAACCAGAATAATGGGCGGCACGAATTTCGTTGTGAGTTTCAGTCGGGTAAACGATATTCCCCGCGTCATATTTTTATCCTTCACAATAAACTAGTCGCTTGCTGAAGAATGCACAAAGCCACCATTCTTTGCTCGGTTCACGGCGATAAGCCCATTGGCGGGGCGCACGCTAAGAGTAGGTAGCATAATAAACCGCACCGCTAGTGCTAGTATTGTTCACCGAGGGCGAATTTGGTGATTTCCCGGACTTTGGCAAAATCGTCATCGGTGACGGCGTAGAAACCCGTGACGCGGGCGGACTTCAATATGGCCTTACCGGCGTCGCTACCACTTAGGGCGGTCATCAAATCCTGAATTTTTTTTGCCTTGTCCGCCGGCATGTCGCCTTTGACCGCCCATGGCAGATGCACGAACGGTTCGCTTTCGGCGAGGATTTTTTGCTGCGATACGTCGATTTTGTTGGTGACGGCACCAAGTTTCAGAATGACATTGCCGGATCCGGCGGCATCGGCGGCTTTATTAAAAACGCCGATGACCGCACTGGGCGGGTTTTTTGCGAATTTAATGGTATAGTCTTTGTCCGGCTCCAGACCGGCTTTCTTTAAAATCGCCGTCGGCGCGATAAAACTGCCCATGGCTTTTTTACCGCCACCGAACAGAATGGTTTTACCTTTTAAGTCCGCGACGGATTGAATACCGCTGTCCACCCGAATGGACAGTGAGCCGGCAATCTGTTTGTTGCCGAATTCTTCGTTGGAAACGATGACTTTATAGCCGAATTCCTTGTGGCTCTTGATATAGTGGTATTGATTAAAATGCACGATATCGAATTTTTTATCGGCCACCTGCTTCCAGAATGCTTTAAAGTTTTTCGGTACGATCAGTTTTACCGGTTCGCCCAACTCCCTGGACAAGTATTTGGCCAGCGACTTAAACGCTTTGTGAGTGGCGGCTACCGGACGACGGGGAAAGATGCCTAAATCCAATGCAAGGCATTCCATCGGAATCAAAATGGCTAGTAAAATAAACACGGCTAAATGCGTTTTCATTGCAAAATCCTTGTCGGTGACTGCTTTCTGATTACTATCGGTTGCTGTCGAAAGGACTTTATAGTTGGGGGGGCAGACCGGAAGAAAAAAATCACATGTCTCAACGTGTATCACCGCCCGTAGCAAATTAATTCGGCAGTCATGGTGAACTGAATCCGGGAAATTTAAGGAAGGTGTCGTCAATCGAGAATGGGGTCCTAAAGTCAAGGACCCCATCGGTTGCTTATGGACTGCTGCAATGAGCATCGGTTGAGCGATGTCGAAAACAGAGTCTATGAGCGGTTTCGACAATGATGTCGAGTGGCTACGTAGTAGTGGCCGGGTGGTTGGGTTTACGCTAATGCGGTTGCTTTAGATTCGATCGCTGCGGATTACATTCCGCCGCCACCGCCTCCCATGCCGCCGCCTCCCATACCACCACCCATTCCACCACCCATGCCACCCATGCCGCCGCCCATACCTCCGCCTCCGCCCATACCACCCATACCTCCGCCACCGCCGCCGCCGCCGCCTCCACCACCCATAGTGATCTCCTATGTAGTCGAGATTTGGTTACGGTTTTGATGAACGTTAGCACGTTGGACGTTGGAAACGTCGTATGTGATAACACACGGCTTGGTCGCATTTGCTGCGTACTAACAGTATGAGCCAAGGCTTCACAAGCAAGTTTAGGAAAACATGTTTTACTAATTCAGTCAAGTTAAAAAATTGGCGGGCGTATAGCAGGTTGGCTTCTAACGTATTGAAAGAATTGAAACTTATAAGTAAAGAAATGGGATAAATGAAGTAGTAGGGGGCTTTAGCGATTTCTTAGAAGTTTCGTGTAAAATTTGACCTTAACTTTTCGGATACCGGTGGTGTAAGTAAACTCAATTGGTTAGAAGGTCACGGTTTTCGCTGGTAATAACAGGCTAATTCGGTAAAATATATAATTCGGGGTTATTAGTCCTTTGTTATTTAGAATTCGCAATTTCTTGCATTTTCTCACACCCTGAAAGACTACGCTTAGCTTACTTGGTATTATAGCGCTATTGAATAAGGAAAACCTTATGGTTCAGCTTGCCATCATGTTTTTGTTGATGTCCGGCGCTGCCAGCTTGATCTATCAGGTGACATGGGTTCGTCTGCTCGGTTTGAGCATGGGCTCCACCAGCGCAGCGGTCAGTACGGTGTTGGCGGCGTTTTTTCTAGGTTTGTCACTGGGTTCCTATTGGGCCGAGCGGGTTGTTCGTCACAACATTCACAGTTTTTTCCCTTACCTTTTATTGGAATGGATTATTGGATTAAGCGGACTGGCTTTGCTGCCGGCTTTGCTGCACCTGGACGATTTACTCGCTTATCTTCCCGATGTTTGGGCATCCCATATGGGTTTTAAATTTGCCTTGTCCATGCTGTTGCTGATTGTACCCACTTTTTGCATGGGTGCTACATTTCCCGTCATGGCCACGTTAATCGTGCGTAAGCAAAAGGAAATGGGCCTGCGCATCAGCCAACTCTACAGTATGAACACTGCCGGTGCCGTGTTAGGCGCGGGCTTGAGCGGGTTTTTATTTATTCCGTGGGTTGGGCTGGACGGTGCTGTTTATATTGCATTTACGCTAAACATGACCATCGTTTTGCTGATCATGGTATTTCATCGGCGGTTGGTGCTGCCACCCATGGAAGAAACCGCCAGTCTTACGCCGCAAGCCAATACCATCGACGCCTTGGAGCCGGTGCCGCCACATCGTGGGCGGGCCCTGCTGGTGTTGTTTTGTACCGGCTTTGTCGCCATTGCCAGTGAAGTGGGCTGGACCAAGTATCTGGCCATTTTTACCGGTACCACCCTGTATGGTTTTACCGCCATATTGACAGTGTTCTTAATCGGTATCGCGGCCGGATCCTGGCTGATACGTCACCGCATGCAACATATGCATAACCCGGCTGCATGGATGGCGGTCGGCTTATTTGCCCTTGGCGTATCGCTATTGGGAACCCGTGTCGCGCTGGGTATCGTGCCTAATCTGTTCGAAGGCGTCAAGCATATTGACACGCCGGCCGTGGTGGTCAGCATGCTGAAATATGCACTGGTGTTTGTATTGTTGGTGCTGCCCACAAGCCTGTTTGGGGCATTGTTTCCCATCAATTTGAAGTTGTACTGCGGCCATTTGACCGGTGTGCGAAAGAACATCGGCAAAGCCTATGCCGTCAATACCGTGGCTTCCATTTTCGGTTCCATTGCCGCCGGTTTTATCGTGATACCCTATTGGGGCACCGACCTTTTGCTTACCAGTATGGCTTTGGTGATCCTGGTATTGCCGCTATTGTTTTTGCCCGCCCTGGATAAGGGACGTGCCAGGTTTGCCATGGCGGCCGGTATTGGCGGTGTGGTGGCCGCTTCCACGGTGCTTCCCCATTTGGATTTTCATTCGCTGATAACATCCGTCCACTACCGCTATGACAAGCACACGACCACCGCTAACAAGCCGACCTTTTTGTATTTGGGTGAGGGTAAATCCGGCATCATAAGCGCAGTGACTTTCGATCATCAATATGCTCAGCTGCAAAACAACGGACTAAAGGAGTCGGTGATTCATATGCACGATTCCAATAAACGCCTGTTGGCGGAGACATTATTGGGATTGCTGCCTTATCTGCTGCAGGAACAGGCACAGAGTGGTTTTGTGGTGGGTTTTGGGGGTGGGGTGACCAGTGAGGCGCTGACCTGGACCGGTCTGAACAGTATTCGGGTGGTGGAACTGGAACCCAAGGTGATTGATGCCGTGTCGGCCATGTATCAGGGCGAGTCACCGCCCGCATTACGCGATCCGAGGGTACAGATTGACTATAACGACGCACGTAATACCCTGCTTGTGGAGAACCGTCGCTATGATGTCATCGTTTCCCAACCGTCACATCCGTGGCGGGCCGGTGCAGCCAATGTATTTACACGGGAATTTTTTCAGATTGTCAATTCCCGTCTAAATGATAAGGGTGTGTTCGGACAGTGGGTGAACTTGTTTAAAATGGATGTCACCACCTTGAAGGCGGTTCTCCATTCTTTTTACAATGTTTTTCCCCATGGTTTGGCTTTTGCCAATATCGATACCGGCGATTTATTGTTGTTTGGTTCACGGACCTCCATGCGGTTTCATTTTGACACCATCAATAAACATATCAAACAACCGCGTATTGCTGAATATTTGGCGACATTGGGTGTGTACGATGCTTCCGACCTGTTTTGGTATTTTGCCTTGTCCCGTGATGAAATCCTAACCATGGTGAAGGATTCGAAATTTAACAGCGATTTAAACATTCTGTCCGAGGTACGATTGTCCTCCCTGGATCAGCAGCCTGAGGCGGGCGGTCCAGAGGATCCGTATGCCTTTTTAAAACAAAATTTTCAAATGGACGTCTGGCCCTATGTACCGGAAAAAAACGCCGCCGAACATGTCTATGAAATCGGGGCGATGTTTTTGCAATTTGACTCCTACACTGTGATGAACAAGATTATTCATCAACTGGATCGCAAGGCACCACTGTTGGGCAGGCGCTTGCGCTATGAACATATGTATAAAATTGCCGACAGCCAGGCGGCAATCGATTTGTTTAACCGGCACCAGGATTGGCCGGATCCGGTGATCGAAAAACAGGTTCGCCTGTGGTTGGATTTTCAGTAATATGCAAAGGCTGAAAAAGCTCTGACGGCAATTGACGATGTACAGGTTCGTAGAGCCCTGACGGCACGGCTGTTGTTTGCCCGGAAACGTTGGGCTGAACTGGAACAATGGGTGGCGCAAAGCGACAGCGAGCGAATCTGGCAGTTGCTTGCGCTGGCGCAGCGGGATCTCAATACGGCCGGTGAACTATTGGAGAAGGTGGCAAAAGACAGCACGGAAATCGAAGTATTGCATGTACTCATGCGGTATTACAGTAGCCGCGGTGATCGTCAATCGGTCGATCGGATCGCACGGCAGTTGACCGTGCAAGTGGACATACAGGTTCAGCGTTGGTCCAGTATGGCCGAGCATTCCCTGCAGGCCAAAGACCTTAAACGAGCGCAAACCATGATTGAGAATATCTCCGCACTGAATCCGGAGGCCGAGGTGCTCCCGGCATTGAAAAAACAATACCAGCAAAAGCGCACGGCGTCATCCTCGGCGGTCAGCGCACGTAAGGTAGGTAGCCTGTAATCGCCGGTTGGTATCTACATCAAGCCATGTTCAGCCATGGAATAGGCCGGTCCGTCGCCAATGACCAAATGATCCAGCAAGCGAATATCCAATAAGCCCAACGCTTGCTGTAACTGGCCCGTTAAATGGCAATCCGCCTGGCTGGGTTCATTGACCCCCGATGGGTGGTTATGGGCAACGATCACGGCATTGGCATTATGGAATAACGCACGCTTAACCACTTGGCGGGGATACACCGCCGTGGCACTGATGCTGCCAAAGAACAATTCCTCGTAACTGATCACCCGGTTGGCCGCATCGAGGAATAAACAAACGAAAACTTCCTGGTGGCGGTCGCGCAACTGAGCGCGGAGGTACTTTTGTGTATCTTGAGGATTTTTGATGGCGTCACCGCGGCGCAGGGGTTCTTTAAAATACCGCTTGGATAATTCCAAACAGGCCTGTAATTGTACATACTTGGTGGTACCCATGCCTTTAAATGCGCAAAGTTGCTTGTGTTCAGCATTGAGCAGTGAGCGTAGACTGCCGAAAGTCTGCATCAAATCACGAGCCAGATCCACGGCGCTTTTCCCGGCTACACCGGTGCGCAGGAAAATCGCCAAAAGTTCCGCGTCGGACAAGGCGGTGGGACCTTGGGCCAAGAGTTTTTCCCGCGGCTGCTCGCCCTGGGGCCAGTGGTGTATGGGCATAAAAGGACTCTCCCTTGTTATTTTTTTCCCCGCCGACCGTTACCGTGGTCGCGGGTGAAGCACGTTTTTGGTGTTACAATGCCGCCCTAGTGTTAAAACAAATGTGACCGATGTCAATGCTGCAAAGCGATTTGCATGGAAAACGAATTGTTCTGGGCGTATGCGGCGGAATTGCCGCGTACAAAAGCGTGGAACTGGTTAGACGCCTGCGTCAGCAAGGCGCCCATGTTCGCGTGGTCATGACCGAGCAAGCCACCCGCTTTGTAGGTGGTTTGAGTTTTCAAGCGGTCAGCGAACACACGGTGTACACGTCCATGTGGCAGGACGACGGTGATGGCATGCCGCATATCCGCTTGTCACGCTGGGCGGACATGGTGCTTATTGCCCCGGCTACGGCCAATGTCATGGCCAAACTGGCTCATGGTTTTGGCGATGATCTGCTCAGCACTCTGTGTGTGGCCTATGCGGGACCCGTGGTTTTGGCACCCGCCATGAATCGCATCATGTGGCAGCACCCGTCCACCCAGTTCAACCGGGAACTGTTACAGCAGCGAGGGGTTGATATTTGGGGTCCTGGCGAAGGACTTCAGGCCTGTGGCGAGAGGGGGGAAGGGCGTATGCTTGAAGCTGCGGACATCGCTGAACGGGTGTGCGCGGCATGGTGTGCGCAACGTTTAAACGGTTTAAAAGTGACAATCACGGCCGGTCCCACCCGTGAAGCCATCGATCCCGTGCGTTATTTAAGCAACCACAGTTCGGGGAAAATGGGCTTTGCCCTGGCCGCGGCAGCACAGGCCATGGGTGCCAAGGTTATCGTGATAAGCGGTCCGGTGTCACTGAACACCCCTGCCGGTGTGCGGCGGGTGGACGTGCGGACGGCCCGGCAAATGTACCAGGCCGTGATGCACGAACTACCCGGCACCGCCCTGTTTATCGGTGCGGCCGCGGTGTCCGACTATCGTCCAGCACGGCTGGCGCAACAAAAAATGAAAAAGTCGCCGGCGGAGATGTCATTGGCCCTGGAAGCCACGCAGGACATATTAGATGCGGTGGGCCATTCGCAAAAAGTGCCTTATGTGGTGGGATTTGCGGCGGAAACCGAGCATCTCGCCCGAAATGCCCAAGCCAAGCGGCGGGCAAAACAATGTGACATGATCGCAGCCAACCACGTGGGGGGTGAACAGGGTGGTTTCGGTTCCGATGAAAACGCGGTCACGCTTTTTTGGGACGGCGGCGAAACGGCGTTGCCGTTAAGCCCGAAAAAACAGCTGGCTTACTCGATGTTGAAGATTATCGGCGAAAAATACCATGAAAAAAATTCAAGTAAAAATTCTTGACAAGCGAATTGGCGGGCAAATGCCGCTGCCGCATTACACCACCGAGGGCTCGGCGGGTATGGACCTGCGGGCTTGTATCGACAGTGACTTGGTGTTGTCCCCCGGTGACGCTGAATTGATACCGACCGGCATTGCCATTTATATCGCGGATCCCACCTTGGCGGCAATGATACTGCCGCGTTCAGGCCTGGGGCATAAACACGGTATCGTGCTGGGCAACCTGGTCGGCTTAATCGATTCGGACTACCAGGGCCAGTTGTTTGTATCCTGCTGGAACAGAGGCCACAACCCATTTACAATCGCGGTAGGCGAACGGATTGCCCAGTTGGTGTTCGTGCCGGTTATGCAGGCGGCTTTCGATATTGTGGAGGAGTTTGCACAAAGCCAACGGGGTGCTGGAGGATTCGGTCATACAGGACGTAACTAATCGACATGGGTACTAAAAAAACCGCCGCATTGAGCGGCCTGCGCTTGGGTCGCGTGCTGATATGGGTATTACTTGTTTGTGCCGCATTGGTAGCCGCATTGACGTATTACTTTCAAATCGTGTTGGGGCAGCGTGAATACGATTGGCAAAAAACCCGTAATGATGCGGTTTTGATGGCGTTGACCGCCAGCATGCAAGCGGAAGTGAAAGCCCTGGCCAATCGCTATGATGACCTGGCCAGGGACTTGGGTTTATTGGACTGGGCGGCGTTGGATAAGGCCGCCAGGCAAGCCCTGATGCAACGCATAAAAGGTCACAATCCACAAATTGTCGAACTGAAATTTATTGGCGGTCATGATGATTTACAGGGTTTTAGCTTTGCCGCCACCCATCTGATTGAAATGGCCAGGCAAAACAAGTTTCCTGATCTGGCCTATGCCAGCGCCGATAAGAAGGGTCATATTGCCTTGGCCAGGCCGGTTAACCAAGAGGTTCAGTTTTTTCTGACCGCGCAAACAACCGGTTTGGAAAAGGCTTTTATGTCATTGCCATTACACGGTTCGGGTCTGCAACTGCGCCAGTACGTGGATAGCGGCGACTATAAGGTCATTTGGCAGAAGGGTCGGTCCCGGGGAGGCAAGCCGGTTTTGGTTGCACTACAGGGCAGCCGTTGGCGCCTGGCATATTGGCCGGCGGTGGAAAACAGCCAGCCGTTGCAAGCCATGATTTGGCATTGGCTGCCCGCTGTGTTGGTCATATTAGCCATTGCCGTGCTGCTCATGGTGGTGTTGGTGGTTTTTAATAAAGCACTGCGCAAGGACTTGATTGTTCTGATTAACCTGGCCAGAGATCTGACATCCGGCAAACGCGGCGGCCATTATCCGGTGCAACTGGCGGAGTTTCGCGGCACGGTGGACGTCATACTGCGCATGGAGGCTGATCGAAAACAACGACAGGCAGCGGCGAGCGTAAAGAAAAAACCCACTCGGCAACCGCTGGATTTGGAAAATATTGATGTGGACGATCTTTTATTTAACAAGCAGGATACAGCACCACCGATGAATCAAGTGACAGGCCAGCAGACCGGTCAAACATTACCCCAGGCAAACCTGGATGCCAGCATCTTTAGAACCTATGATATTCGCGGCAGGGTAGGCAAGGAATTGACCGCCGTGACGGCTCGCTGGATTGGTCAGGCCATCGGCAGCGAAGCGTTAAGTTTGGGGCAGAATACCGTCATCGTCGGACGCGACGGGCGCATATCCGGCCCGCAAATCACCTCGGCCACCATCGAAGGCCTGCTGGCCAGCGGTTGCAACGTAATCGACATCGGCATGGTCCCGACACCGGTACTTTATTTCGCTACCCATCAGCTACCCAGTAAAAGCGGTGTGATGATCACCGGCTCGCACAATCCGGCCGATTACAACGGTTTTAAGATTGTTATCGGCGGCGATACCCTGTCCGGCGAAAAAATCCAGAACCTTCGCCAGCGTATTGAAACGAAAAAATTCAGCCAGGGTCAGGGGCAATTGAAGAAAACCGATGTTACGGCGGCATACCTTGAGAAAATTGTCGCCGATGTACGGGTACTGCGTCCCCTGAAGATAGTGCTTGACTGCGGTAACGGCGTGGCCGGTGGATTGGCACCCCAGTTGTACAAGGGCTTGGGCTGTGAAGTCATCCCCATGTATTGTGAGGTGGACGGTAATTTTCCCCACCATCATCCCGATCCCAGTCAGCCGGACAATCTGCAGGAGTTGATGGGTACGGTGCAATTAAATAAAGCGGATCTGGGGCTTGCGTTTGACGGTGATGGTGATCGCTTGGGCGTGGTAACCAATGACGGCAAGATTATTTGGCCGGACCGGCAAATGATGTTGTTTGCCAAGGATGTGCTGTCGCGCAATCCGGGCGCGGAAATTGTGTACGATGTGAAATGCAGCAAGCACCTGGCGCCGGTGATCAGCGAGGCCGGGGGTGTTCCGGTGATGTGGAAAACCGGCCATTCATTGATAAAGGCCCGTATGAAACAAACCGGTGCTTTGCTGGCCGGTGAAATGAGCGGCCATATATTTTTTAAGGAACGCTGGTTCGGTTTTGATGACGCCTTGTACGCGGGTGCCCGTTTGCTCGAGATCTTGTCTTTGGAACAACAAACACCGGCCGAGATATTTACCACCTATCCGGACAGCGTAAACACACCGGAATTACGGGTCGATCTGGTGGAAGGCGAACACTATTCCTTTATGGACAAACTGGTTGCCGAAGCGTGTTTTGAGGATGCGCAAATCATCACCATTGACGGTCTGCGGGTGGAGTTTAGCGACGGTTGGGGATTGGTTCGCGCCTCGAACACCACGCCGTCACTGGTGCTGCGTTTTGAAGCTGACAATGAAGCCGCGCTAAGGCGTATACAGGACCAGTTTCGTGCCTTACTCATGAAAGTGGATGCTTCCCTGACGGTGCCGTTTTGAGCAAGACAGACATACCGCCGGTAGACACAGCCCGGGTTCTTATTGAGGCTTTGCCGTATATCCGCCGTTTGGCGGACAAGACCGTGGTCATCAAATACGGCGGCAATGCCATGGTCGATGATGCGCTTAAGGAAAGCTTCGCCCGCGATATCGTTCTGCTTAAACTGGTGGGCATCAATCCGGTGGTGGTACACGGCGGCGGACCGCAGATCGGTGAATTACTCAAAAAAATCGGTAAGGAAAGTACCTTTGTACAGGGCATGCGGGTAACCGACAGCGAAACCATGGATGTGGTGGAAATGGTGCTTGGCGGATTGGTTAATAAGGAAATCGTCCACCTGATCAATCATCACGGCGGTCGTGCGGTTGGCCTGACCGGCAAAGACGGAGGATTGATCAAAGCAAAAAAACTTATTATTCATGCCAAGGACGCACCGGAGTTCCATGCACCTGAGATCATTGATGTGGGCCACGTGGGGGAAGTCGATGTTATCGATACCCATGTCATCGATATGCTGGTTCACGGTGATTTTATTCCGGTGATCGCCCCCATTGGCGTGGGTAGCGAAGGGGAGTCCTTTAATATCAACGCGGACCTGGTCGCGGGCCGTATGGCGCAAGCCCTCATGGCCGAGAAGTTGATACTGCTTACCAATACGCCCGGCCTGCTGGATAAACAGGGTGAACTTATCAGTGGCCTGGAACTTCACCAGGTTGACGCTCTGATCGACAACGGCACCATTGCCGGCGGTATGCTGCCCAAAGTCCGTTGCGCGGTGGAGGCGGTGGAATCGGTCAAGGGTGTTCATATCATCGACGGCCGCGTGGAACATGCCGTGTTGCTGGAATTATTTACCGATGCAGGCATTGGCACCTTGATTCACGGGGAATAAGAGTCACGCTTGTGGGGAAAATACTATTCAATGCACTGCAACAGGCTCGTGAAAAAAGCAACAATCCGCGATGCATGCTCAGCAGTGGTAATCGATACGATTTAGGTGAGGCCATGTCAGTATTTTTTCGACGACATAAAATCGTTTTATGTATTGTTTTCATGTTCGTCCTGCCGGCGGCATGCGGTGTCCCACCAAGTAAACCACGGCAAACATTTCAATGGGAATGGCCGGCCGATCGAACGGCCGAAAAATTCCTGTTGGCGACTGTGACGAGTATTGAAAAACAAAAAACAGGGCTGATGGGCGTCAATAAATCGCCATCGATTGCGGATACGTTGCCCGACGCACATCGAATAACCGGTACCATTATTGACGGTGGCAAGCAGTTTAAAAAGAAATATTTTTCACTGCTACTGCCGAAAGTGGAATTGGGTGATGTGGCCGTACACGATACCGTGGGATTAGGCATCGTAGAAAATACAATATGTATTTGTATATCAAAAGTACCCGATACGGCTAAAGGCCGTGATCGGCAGATGCAATGGTTGTCGAGCTGGCGCTGTCAATCGGGGTAGAGGGAATCCTTCAGCCGCCGGCCAAATACGTTAATGCCTGCGTATGTTCCGGGTACCGCTGTAATACTTTTTCAAATCCCGTGCGGGCTGCCTTATTGCTGATAAACAGACCGACGATCAGTTGATTGCCTCACAGTCGGCGATTTCACTTTGCGGTTCCCCCACGTAGTTCCCTTGTACCAGATCAACACCATAACCGCGCAGCATAGTCATGGTCTGCTCGTCTTCAACCCATTCGGCAACCGTGGTTTTGCCAAATCCCTTGGCGATACCGGTCATGGCCTTTACCAGAATCTGATCATCATAGTTGTTGCTTAAATTCTTAATAAATGAGCCGTCGATTTTGATATAGTCCACGGGAAGCCGTTTTAAGTAGGAAAAGGAAGAAAATCCCACGCCAAAATCGTCCAAGGCGAAACGGCATCCCAATTGGCGAATGGCGTTCATAAGATTGCAAGCCGCGGAAAAATCCGCCAATGCGGCGGTTTCAGTGATTTCAAAGATAAGCAGTCCGGCGTCCAGTTGTGCTCGATCAATTTCTTTTTTTAACAGCGGCAGCAGTTTGGTATCCGAAAAAGCGTGCGCCGACAAATTCAATGCCAGTTTAATCCGCGTCCCCTTTTTGACCGTGCGCGAAAGATAGCGGATGGTTTTGTTGATGACCATATGGTCAATGGCGTTGATCAGTCCGGTTTGTTCGGCGACTTGAATAAATGGCGTCGGTAACTGCAGATTTCCGTTGCTGTCGCGCATGCGTAACAATGCTTCGTAATGAAGGATGGTGCCGGATTTAAGCTCTCTGATCGGTTGAAAGTTTAGGACGAAATAGTCGTTTTCCAGGGCCCGTGTAATTTTATCCCGCCATCGTACTTGCT
>Ga0114931_10002000_pt1 | contig 25994 bp, 28 predicted proteins | sample 2SBtaG_FD_89579 | JGI IMG/M metagenome (GOLD analysis project Ga0114931, IMG submission 89579) | Deep subsurface microbial communities from Kolumbo volcano to uncover new lineages of life (NeLLi) - 2SBTROV14_V59a metaG | ecosystem: Environmental > Aquatic > Marine > Volcanic | place: Kolumbo... | reverse complement strand
CGCCGTGCGCACCATGTATCAACCGCTGGCCATTTATTCCGGTGCGCACGGCGCACCCTACACCAAGCCGTTACAATTAATCAGAGGTTCCTTAATAGAATCATCCTGAAAGCACCCTGGAGGTGACTCGCATGAATGAGGTTCTCGGCCCTATCCTGATGAATTTTATCTACGCGGCAATCGGCGGCCTGATGACGCTGGCTTTCATGTGGCTCGGCTGCGCCCTGTTCAACAAGATTGTCTGTAATTTCGATATCGGCGAGGAACTCAGCAAGGGCAACCAGGCCGTTGGCATGATGGTCATGGGCATGTTCATCGGCATCGGGGTTGGCATCGGCCTGGTCATCGGGATGGGGCTGAACTAGTGAGGCGTGTGCCGGCACTGACACTGGTGCTGCTTGCGGCGACCTCTGCCGGCGCCACACAAAAGTACTCTGTCAGTGACTGGCCGGACAAGTACGACACGCACTTCAGGAAATATTCGAAACACTACTTCGGTCCCGGTTTTGACTGGCACTGGTTCAAGGCACAGGCCATTGCGGAATCCGGCCTGAAAGCCAATGCCAAGAGCAAATCCGGTGCACGCGGCATCATGCAGATCCTGCCAAACACGTATCGCGAAATCCAGAAGGAAAATCCACACCTGAAGGACATTGATTCACCACGCTGGAACATTGCCGCAGGCATTTACTACGATCGAACCCTTTACAAACGCTGGCGATCACCACCAGCCGGTGAGGAACGCCTGTATTTTGCCTTCGGCAGCTACAATGCCGGGTTCACACGCATAAAAAATACTCTCAGAAAAGTCGGTCCATCGACAGCCACATGGGAACATGTCGAACATTATGTCCCCGGACAAACCCGGCATTATGTCAGGAGAATTCGTGGTTTGATGGACAAAAACTAAAACCACCCGCTGAGAAAGCAGACGAATGGAAAAGACAGACAATATGCCCGTGTGGGTGTGGTTCGCATTTTCGAGCATCACCACAAGAAAAGGAGCCCTGATGCTGATCCTTTCCTGTATACTATTTACCGTTTACTGCATCCCCTGGTCTGTGCTGCTCCCGGGCCATGACTGGATAGCAACAGTATTTCTTCTCGAAGACTGGAGCTGGTTTGCCATGATGATCCCGATTACGCTGTGGTACTGGATCAGTTTAAAGTGGATTGACAAGCATTCCGGGTGGGAAAATGCCAGACCGGACACAGACTGAATACCCGGGGACACAGGATGAAAGATGACCTGGCTATTGAAGAATGAATCCGCCGGCAAGCTGGTGTTGCGCCTGACGGTTGGTCTGCTCATTCTGTTCCACGGTGTCGGCAAGCTGCTGGATCCGGGAAAACTGGATTTCATCAGCAGCAGGCTTACCGGACTCGGGCTGCCGGACTTTATAGTCTGGGGAGTCTATGCGGGCGAGGTCATTGCACCGCTGATGATTATCTTCGGGGTCATGACACGCCTTGGCGGCGGGCTCATCGTCATCAACATGTTGTTTGCCATTGCCCTGGTGCATATGGGCGATGTCTTTACTCTCAGCGCGCAAGGTGGCTGGCGACTCGAACTGCAGGCCTTCTATCTGTTCGGCGCCCTGGCCATTCTGCTGCTCGGCAGTGGGCGTTACGCCATCAAGCCGGACTAGCACTCGATAAGGAGAAGAGTTCCTTTCTGCTTCAGTCTACTTTCTGGGCTGTCAGAAAAATCCCCTTTCCCAACGCAGTAAAGAAATCCTGATACGGGAGAGGGTCTTCAATAGGCTCGTTATTGTAGATTGCGCTTGCCCTGACGGCTAATTGCGTTTCTCCTCTTGGCCGAACAATGACAGTCATGCGAATCTTGTAACCACTAAGCTTTGTGCCTGTAACCAAACCAAGATCTTCATCGGTTTTGTCTATGATAAAACCAAGATCCTGCAATGTGGCAATCGTACTCCGCATCATTTTATGCTTGTCAGTGGTATCAAAGGCTCTGGTCTGGAAACTTCGCAACTCTACCGCACTGCCTCCGGAAAGCACATGTGAATCCTGCGTTGCACACCCCGTCAGAAACAACAGCCCAATCATGATACTCACTGAATAAAAACGGATACTCATATCAGGTTGGCCTCCAGAAACGTCGCTTTTGAAAGTTTCTCAAAGAATGCCTGATAAAGTTCAGGAGAATTTATACTTTCCACCCTGGACACTCTCCCTTGTGTATTCCAGATAATTCTTTGAATTGTAATTCTCGCAACAGACGAATCAGGGTCATCCAGTGACTCCTGTATAACAAGGCAAACCCTGATTTTCTGCTCATCATCCGTCGGTGTGACTGCTCCAGTCAATAACGCAAGGACTACCGCACCGACTATTTGCCCGGCATCTGTCGCATCAGCCTGTTTTGATGCCGACAGAACACCCAGACCCACATTAGACTCATCAATACTGTAACCAAGGTCCTGCAGCACACTCGCGCCTGATGTTAATAACAGACCGTTATCCAGTGTATTAAACACCCTGCTCTGCAGCTGCCTGTCTTCAAGCGAGGCAGGCGGCAGCTTGAAAGCATCCTTGGGTATGGATGCACATCCCGTTATGAACATACATATCAGAAACGTACAAACCAGGGCTCTCCGGGCCGACAGAAAATCAATCATGAGTATTCTCTGGTAATCAGAATTTGGAAGTGTGATACGCAAAATCCCGGACTTTGGCTTCGTTATCATATTTTATGATAATCGTAAGCGTCCTCTGGGAACGGGATGATGCTCCGGCACTACTGTTATAGCTCCCGCTGCCCAGGGCAGCTACCGAACCTCCGATCCCCAACAGAAGAGCCGATACCCCTCCCGAACTGCTTGATTTGACAAAGTCGGTTGCAACCTTGTCGTATATCCACACTTCCCTGCGTTTCTCATCTGTCGAAACGATATTGGGGGAACCCAGCACTTCGGCAACCTCGGCGCCTGACATGCCTACCCGTATTTCCTTTTGTACGGTACCTACCGTTAACCTGTCACCGGTATCATCCTGAACAGCCTGCCGATGCTGGGATGCAGACATGCACCCGATCAGGAGAATGGATAGCAAAACAGCCGTTATTGAGTTTCTCATATTATTTCCCTACCTCGCCTTATAACCAGCCAATCCCGGTTGGACAATACCATCAGACTCCCCGGATAGTAGCAGAATTCGGTCAGATAACTCTAATCCCGGGATTTTCCGTCCAGGGAACTTCTGATTCATTCTCAATATCATGGGATTTAAATGATGAACCGTCGGTAGGGTGCGCCAAGCCGTTACAATTAATCAGAAGATTCCTAGCACTCGATTACATTCACGGCCAGCCCGCCACGCGCGGTTTCCTTGTACTTGGTCTTCATATCGGCGCCGGTTTCACGCATGGTCCTGATGACCTTGTCGAGTGACACAAAGTGGGTCCCGTCACCGCGCAACGCCATGCGCGAGGCATTGATCGCCTTCACCGCACCCATGGCATTGCGCTCGATACACGGAACCTGCACCAGTCCGCCCACCGGGTCACAGGTCAGGCCAAGGTTGTGCTCCATAGCAATCTCGGCGGCATTCTCGACCTGTTCGGGGGTACCTCCCGACACCTCGGTCAGCGCCCCGGCCGCCATCGAGCAGGCCGAGCCGACTTCGCCCTGGCAACCGACCTCGGCGCCGGAGATCGAGGCGTTTTCCTTGTAGAGAATGCCGATCGCACCCGCCGTCAGCAGGAAGCGCACGATACCGTCCTCGCTGTAGCCGGGTGAGAACTTCCAGTAGTAGTGCATCACCGCCGGGATAATACCGGCCGCACCGTTGGTCGGCGCCGTGACCACCCGCCCGCCCGCCGCATTCTCCTCATTGACCGCGAGTGCATACAGGTTGACCCAGTCCATCGTCCCGAGTGGCACCTTGTGCAGTTCGGCCTCGTTTTCCAACTGGCGGTGCAGGCGCGCGGCGCGACGTTTAACCTTCAGACCACCCGGTAACACGCCTTCAGTCTGGCAACCACGCTCGACACAGGACTGCATCACCTGCCAGAGGGTTAACAGGCCGCTGCGGATGTCGGCCTGCGTGCGCCAGGCCTGCTCATTCTGCAGCATAATCTGGCTGATCGAGAGCCCCTGTTCCGTGCAATGCCCCAGCAACTCCGCACAGGTGGTAAAGGGAAGGGCCAGTGGCGTCTTGTCTTCAACAATACGGTCAGCGCCGGCGGCCGCTTCGTTGACCACGAACCCGCCACCGACGGAATAACAGGTGCGCTCATCGATGACCCGGCCATCCATATCGAAAGCCTTGAACACCAGGCCGTTGGGATGGTAGGGAAGCGCCTCCTGCCGGTGGAATACCAGGTCAGTCTGCCCGTCAAAGGCAAGCGCTGGCCCACCCGGTAACTGCAGTTGCCCGGATGTCCTCACCCGGTCGAGCCGGGCAGGTATGCCATCGACAACCACGTAGTCCGGCGACTCCCCTTCCAGTCCGAGGATCACGGCCTTGTCTGACCCGTGTCCCTTGCCGGTGGCGCCCAGCGAACCGTACAAATCGACCTGGATACGCGCTACCGACCCGATCAGTCCCCTCTCCTGCAACCTGCAGACAAACATGCCCGCAGCCCGCATCGGACCAACGGTATGCGAGCTGGAAGGCCCGATGCCTATTCTGAAAAGATCGAATACACTGATTGCCACGGAGTTGCCTGCCGGGTTAGGGGAACACCCGTATAGTATTGAGTCTTGCGTCCATCATACACAGTTACCGCACCAGCCCGGGTGTCATCCGGCATGACCGGAACCCGCAGAACCGGTTGCAACCAAAGCCCCGGGGGGAGAAGACCGCATAGTCCGGGAAATAACGACCACCCCTGTTAAACTTTTAGCGCTGACTGCCGATACAAATTGTACATTATTACATTATTTATCAGTTAGTTATATTACGCGACTATGGCAGGACTGGCGATGGGCACGGCAAAACGCACGGCACGCAAGGTCAGCAACCAGGCAGTCTTCAGGGACCTGATTCCGCTGAATTCCTTGTCCAATGAACATTTCAAGGAAATCTCGAAGAGCATCACCGTCGAGGATGTCAGCGCCGGACGCTACCTGTTCGGTGAAGGGGACCAGGACAATCGCTCCGTGTATCTGCTGGATGGCGAGGTCAACTTTGTCGATGCAAGTGGCCGGGTAAGCGGCGTGGTCATTGCCGGCACTGATCCCGCCCGCTATCCGCTGGCCAACCAGCAACCGCGCCTGGTGTCCGCGCGGGTTGCAACCCGTTCAATCATTGCCACCATCGGTTCCACCCTGCTCGATGTGTTGCTGACCTTCGACCAGTCATCGGCCACGAAGGCCGTCAACGCCGGTGTCCAGGCTGACGATGACTGGTTGACACGCATGTTCCAGTCCGATGCCTTTGTCAAAATGCCCCCGGCCGACATCCAGCAGATGCTGAAGAAGATGGAATCCATGCCGGTGATGGAGGGCGATGTCATTATTCGCCAGGGCGATGAAGGTGATTATTTCTACATCATCCGGGAAGGCAAGTGCTCTGTTACCCGCCAGGCTTCCAACGAGGGCTGGGAGGTGCCGCTGGCGGAACTCACCAACGGCGACTGCTTTGGTGAGGAAGCGCTGGTCTCGGACGCCTGCCGCAATGCCTCGATCACCATGATGACGGACGGTGTCCTCATGCGGCTGTCCAAGCAGGATTTCCTGGAACTCCTGAAAAAGCCGCTGGTGCACTACGTGGATTATGCACTGGCCCTGTCCATGGTCGAGGATGGTGACATGTGGCTCGATGTCCGTCTGCCGGACGAGTATACCAACCACGCCTTCAAGGACAGTCTCAATGTCCCGCTGCTGAAGCTGCGCGACAAGGCGCCGAAGCTGCTCCCCAACCGCAAGTACATCATCTGCTGCGATACCGGTCGCCGCAGTGCCTCTGCCGCCTTTCTGCTGAGTCAGCGTGGCTTCGAGGTATATGTCCTCGAGGGTGGGCTGAACAAGGGAGTGCCGCCCGAGGTGTTCGGTTTTGCCGGCACGCCGTCCACAGAAGATGCGGGAGCATCGACCGCCGGCACCGTCACTGCCGCAACGGCTGCAAGCGAACCACCGGGCAGCAGTGCAGCACTGGAGGGAATGCAGCAGGCGCTGGACACGGCACTGGCCGGAACGGCAGCAGCGACACAGCAACTTGAGGAACTGCAGGACGAACTGCATGGCCTGCTGACAAGCTTCTCACTGTACCTGAAAAAAACCGGGCGCATGGAAACCGCCTGCGATGAAGCACGCCAGGCACGCGAGAAAATCACGGCAGATATGGAACAGCTCAAGACCCGGTTCGCGAAGCCCCTGTCGATCAAGTAGTCCCTGCCATGACGGACATGGCTGCGTACCCACCCGCCATACATTCGACCCGTAACCCACCGATACCAGCGTGCGGTTAGGTGTAAACTACCCGCCAATCTGATCAAGGCGGAGTCACAAAATCATGGCATGGTGGGGCACACTGCTGGGCGGGACCCTCGGTTTCATGTTCGGCGGGCCGCTGGGCGCACTGCTGGGTGCGGCCCTGGGACGTAATTTCGACCACGGTCTGAGGATTTCCGGCACCCAGGGCGCATTCGGCGCCGGCTAGCAGGAGCGCATACAAGCTGCCTTCTTCACAGCTACCTTCTCGGTGATGGGTCACATCGCCAAGGCGGACGGCCAGGTCACGGCGGACGAAATCTCGGCCGCCGAATCCATCATGACGCGCATGCGACTGGATGCACAGCAGCGCAAGGCCGCCATCGAGCTGTTCAACGCCGGCAAGCGTGATGATTTCCAGCTGCACGCGGTGCTGGCGCAGTTCCGCCAGGAATGTCACCACCGCCGCAACCTGGTGCAGATGTTTCTTGAAATACAAATCGCCACTGCCATGGCTGACGGTCATGTGCACCCGAACGAAAGAAGGGTGCTCTTCACCATCGGTGAACAACTTGGCTTCGACCGCATCGCCATCGAACACCTGTTCAGCTTTATCGGTTCCGGCGCCGCAATGGACAGCACCCGGCCATCCCTGGCCGATGCCTACAATGTTCTCGGCGTCAACCGTAATGCCAGTGATGCCGAGGTCAAAAAGGCCTACCGGCGATTGATGAACCAGCACCATCCGGACAAACTGGCGGCCAAGGGCCTGCCCGAGGAAATGATGAAACTGGCTACGGAAAAGACCCAGGAGATCAAGGCAGCCTATGAACAGGTCAGGAAAAGCCGAGGCTGATGCCGAACGGACGCTGAACCGGTCAGAACACAGACCTTCCCGGTAACCGGAGAAAACAGTTGGGTGGACCGGGTGTTTGGTCTACCATAACCACAGATTGCGCCACGTCAGCCACCGTGAATTGCAGGATTCCGCTCATGTATAAACAAGCAGCCAGCCATAGCCGGCCAGGCGCCGCCAGTGTCGGAACAGGTTCCCTGTGCATCATGCTTGCCGCCCTCACCAGCGGTTGCGCCTCGACCCCGGAACCGGTGTTGTATCCCAATAACCACCTCAAACAGGTCGGTAACCCGGCTGCCCGGCGGGACATTGCCGAGTGCAAACAACTGGCCCTGACTTCCGGTGTCAATAAAAACAGGGACGGCGAAGTCGGCAGGCAGGCAGCAGGTGGCGCCGCCATTGGTGGCGCCACAGCCGGGGCCTATGGGCTGGTCCGCGGCAATGCCCTGGAGCGTGGGCTGGCCGGGGCCGCCGCCGGTGCAGCCGCAGGAACCGTACGTGGTTCGATGAAGTCCACGGAAACATCGCCCATCTTCAAAAACTTTGTAAACCGCTGTCTGCATGAACGCGGTTACGAAGTCATCGGCTGGCAGTAACGACAACATGCCCGCGATGCTCTCTTGCCTGCGAAAGTCCCGGCGCCTGTTCAATAGTGCAGCAGGCGTGTATTGCGCCGGACTGCTGGCATATGCCTTGTACCTGCAGTTTCATGATGACCTGGATCCCTGTCCCCTGTGCATTTTTCAGCGGCTCGCATTCCTGGCCACCGGCCTGCTGTTTCTGGCCACAGCGATACAGGCGCCCGGACGGATCGGACGTCGCATTTACACCATCCTGATCAGTATTGCCGGGTTGACCGGTGCGGGTATCGCGGCCCGGCATGTCTGGCTGCAGCATCTGCCACCCGGACAGGTTCCGGAATGTGGCCCGGGTCTCGACCACATGCTGGAGGTATTCCCACTGGCGGATACACTAAAGATGGTGTTTACCGGTTCCGGTGAATGCGCGAATATCTCGTGGACCTTCCTCAGTCTGAGCATGCCGGTGTGGTCACTGTTGAATTTCCTTGGCCTGGTCACTGCCGGAATCCTGGTTAACTGGTATTCAAGTGAGTAGCCGGCATATTGCAAGCCAGCCTGAGTGCCGGTAACGGATCCGCTACCCATGCGCAAACTGATCATATTCACCCTGCTATTGCTGGTGGTTACCGGCTGTGCCACCGTGGATCAGAAGAAAAAGGCCATGACCCTGCAGTCCACCCTGCGCGCCTATGAATCGACGATCCGCTGGGGTGATTATGAAACCGCCTATGGCTTCATCAGGCTGGATGACGCCGGGAAACCCGGACCGGACCCGAGCACACTCAAGGGCATCCGCGTGACCTCGTATACGTCAAGAATCGTCAACGTTTCCGAAGATGGCAAAGAGGCGCAGGTTGTTGCAGAAATACGTTACTACAATGACCAGCGCATGAGCGTCGTGGATCTGACCGACCGGCAAACATGGCGTTACGATGAGACGGCTGCCCGCTGGTACCTGGCAGTACCGCTGCCTGCCTTCAAGTAAGCGATCAGTGGCCGTCGGTTACTCGAACCGGTAGCGCGGCGGAACCCCATACCCCGGCTGGTATACCGGACTCTCCGGTCGTCCGGTGACCGGTCGTGAAATACCCTGATAACCGGGCTGGGCGCCGGTGAACGGCATCTGCCACCGGGTCTCCGGCTGCCCCTGGAAATTCTGCATACTATTGCCGTTGGTGTTGTTGAATGTGGACGGTGCCGGCCGCTCCGCCTGCTCCAGCCGTCGGATGCGCGCTTTCAGGCGTTTTATCTCTGCTGCCTGTGCCTCCGGCGAGGGGCCGTAGGAGGGTGAATCATAACCCGAATATCCGGGGACCTGTCCGCCATAAGCCGGGTAGCCGTAACCCCCGTTGCCTGAATACCCGCGCCCATAACCTCCCAGCCCCGAGTAACCTCCCGGGTAGTCCATCCCGTAACCACCCAGCCCCGGGTAACCTCCCGGGTAGTCCATCCCGTAACCACCCAGCCCCGGGTAGCCTCCCGGGTAGTCCATCCCGTAACCACCCAGCCCCGGGTAGCCAGTCCCGTAGCCACCGACACCCGGGTAACCGTAGCCCCCATAGGGACCGCCATAATTATCATAGGTATTGCTGCCACCAACCCAGTCAAACGGGTCTGACAGACCACCAAAATCGAGGGCACTCGCGGCATGGGCAAGGAGCAGACCGGCCGCTGCCAGGAACAGACGTAGAACGTTCACTTTAGTATTCACCCGGCAGGTTCCCCTTTATTGATTCCAGCATAATGCAAGCAACTCGCATGCTACTAATATAGTCCCCGGCAGGGGACGGCGCAATCACGGACGCAGGCGGTTAAGACCGACAAAGCTGCCACCGTTTTCCTCGGCGAGTTTACGCATCAATGCCGCATAACGCACGGCATTAATCGGTAACCCGCCCTGGCTGAACTGCACCGGGAAACCGACAGTATGAATGCGCACCCGACGTTTCCCGGACTTGTCCGCACGGTTGAGCCGGGCCACGGTATCGATGACGGCCTGGATGGAACCACGCGAGAAATCATCACCGAAGACATACAGGCTGATGCGTCGGCCCTTCGCATGGAAGCGCTGAATAGCCGCCTCGATGCCCTCTACCGGGCTGGAGTTGGAAAATGGAAACCAGTCGGCCAGGCGCTTGATGATGGCCTTGCGGCGTGCCGGCGTGTCCGGTATCCACTTGCCCTGGTACTGCGAATACATGTAGTCCCCCATGTCATTCATGACCTGGATGCCCTTGACATGCGGATAGATGGCCAGTACTTCCCGGACCTTCTGCAGCACCAGTCCCCAGGCATTCTGGTTCATGGATCCGGAGGTATCGATAATGAAAATGATGTATTCGCTGTCCACGGGTATCCCGCCAATGGCACTGCTTGCGGGCCGGTGATAGCCCGCAGCAGACAAACGCTTCATCTCGTCGGTCAGGCTCTGCTGCGCGCTTGCCAGCCGGTTTTCGATAATACTCTGCGCCGCATGCTCGTTGCGTGTAGTGTGGTACTCACCACGCACCGACGACAACTCACCCTTGAGCCGCGCCAGCTTTCCGCGCTGTTCGGAAATCTGTTGCCGGGTCGCGGTCAGATCACGATTCAGCACCGTGGTCTCGCCACGGATGCGGCGCACCTCTGCCTCCAGCCGCTTGACCTGTCCGGACAGATCGACAGCAAGCTGTTCAATGACGTGCGGCTCGGAAACCCTGACAATAACCAGCAGCAGGATAATGGCACCAAATCCGCAAGACACCACATCGAGAAACGACAGGTTGAAAATTTCGACCTCACGACGGGCGCGCCGACTCATGGCCAGTCCCGTGACGGTGTCATGAAGGACCCGCGGCTGTTAATCGCAAGTTTCCAGAACGCGGCCGCGGCCCATGCATCGCCCTCCATCGGCAACAGAATGGTATTCACGGGGATACCCTTGCCGAGAGCGCGCACCGCTTTGTCAAAATGATCGAGCCGCTGCTGTGGAGACACCGTCGTCGCCGCGGATTTACTCCGGCCCTGTGTTGGCAGACCATCGGTCACCAGCAGGATGTTGTCGGGGCGCGGTGAGAGTTTTTTCGCAACAGCGAAGGCCTGGTACAGGCTGGTACCGCCACCCGGGATGACCTTGCGCAGGGCATTGATCGCCCCGTCCACATCCGCACGGCGGGAAGCCTGTAACCACTTCCCGTCCGACCCGGAGACTGTCGCCTGTGCCGTTGTATTAAAACGATAAAGCTGGAAGCGTGCCGCGGCCGGCAGGTTGCTCACCAGCCAGTCCGCGGTAGCCAGAGTGCGCTGCCACTTCGGTGCGCTGCGGCGACTGGCCGCACCCATGTTGCGGCGCCGGACCACGTTGATAATGGTCTCGCCAAGCATGCTCGCCGAGGTATCCACCAGTATCAGGATGCGCTTGCCACCCATCTTCAGGCCGGTCAGGTACTGGCGGTCACCTTCCCCCTTGAATTCACGTACCCTGGCGCCGGCATCGCGCTCGGCCACCGCGGCCGCCCCGAGGCGCTTGTGTTCTGTATCCAAGCTTTTCAGATCCGATTGCAGACGATTGATGTGTTTGCGGCTGGCCAGCGTTTCCCGTGACATGCGTGCGACCTCCAGCACCAGCTCCCGCCTGGTGCGGATGACGCGCTCGGATTCTCCCTGCATCTCGACCCGTTCCCGCCTGGCTGCGTCCAGGCTGTTGCGTGCCGTGACCAGGTTATCCTCACCGACCAGCACCTCCTGTTCGAGCTGTACGACTTCGGAACGCAGGTCGGCAAAGGTCTGGTTGCGCGCCTGCGCCGTATCGTGGTTGAGTATCAGCACCAGCAACACCACGGCGCCGAAGCCGCAAAACATGATATCAAGGAACGCCAGTGAGAACGGCGAAACAAGGCGACGTTTCATGACGTGCTAGTGTTGTGAGTCTGAAGTTCGCATAAAAACTGTGGCTATCGTAGGCTGGGTTTACCCTGAAGGGCACAAGAGCCCGAAGGACGTAACCCAACAGTGCAACTCCATCGTTGGGTTACGGCGCTATCGCGCCTAACCCAACCTACGGATCGAAACCATACGAACTTTGGACTCATGACACTAGCGCCTCACGCTCTCAGCTCTTCAGCCGCCTTACCAGCCAGCTGTCAACATAGCGTTCGCTGTCCAGCACGAGGCGCTCCTGCATCAGCTGCAGCTGGTATACGAAGAACATCAGTACGATACTGATAACCAGTGCAATAAAGGTCGAGTTAAATGCCACGCCAAGACTCGCGGTCACACCGGTGATATCGCCCTCAACCGCACGGTGCGCCTGCCCCAGCGCATCACCGATACCACGCACCGTTCCGATAAAGCCGACCGAAGGAATGGCCCAGGCGATATAACGGATAATCGACAATTCCGATTCCAGTCGATCGCCCTCCGAATTGCAGATATCGCGTGCCGCCGTAGACACGTTCTGCACATTACGCGTCGCCGCAAACCGTTCGATGGCAGTCAGCAGAGCGCGTGGCAGCAGCCAGTCCTGCATCTGGCCGGGCAATGAACGAATTCGTTCCACAAGAGTGCGGGTGTCCTCCGCACCGATAGGCAGGTTGTCCAGGAGTTGCAGCAGGTCACGTTCCAGTAACTGCTGCTGGCGATACACCGCCCTGCCCTTGTACCCGAGAATGGAGAAGGCCCACAGCATCAGCACGAAGCAGGTTTCCTGCTCATAGTCCTTGATAACGACGTAAAAGGACCGCTGCTGTACATAGTTGGGGTCGGCCAGCAGGTTTGCCGTTTCCTGCTCGATAAAGGCGGTGGCCTGCGGCCTGACGAGGGTGACATAGACGGCATGCACGAGGATGAAGGCGATCAGCAACGAGAATACCTGGTAGACGAGTTCAGAGGGAAAGCTCTTTTTCATAACGTATTTTCCTGTCAGGGAACTGTACGGGGTGCCCTGATTCATTGAAATGTTCCTGTCATCGCGAGCAACTCACCCCGCTGCGCGGTCACGAATCGGGGAGGAAACCCGTCATTGCACCCCAAGGGTACTTCCTCAGAATGGCTACGCCATCCTTCAGGGCACGAGCGCAGCGCGGCAATCTCCCTGATCGTGCCAGATTCTGGAGATGGCTTCGTGCCTCGGATAAGCCATAGTTTCCCTATATATCTACAGGGAATGATACGGCACTGTCGGCCCCGATTTTTTCGGAGGGTGTAAAGGTGGATTTCGGGGCCGCCGGTTTTTTCGCAGGGCCGGTCGGCGGCTGGTGCCCGGCGGGCTCTGTGACCGGCGGGGCTTGCGGCGGTTTCCCGGCAACCGGGTCGGCTAGCGCATACGGCAACACCGCCGCGAGTAGCAACACCAGCCAGCACAGTCGAACCCCCAGGCGTCTTGGTTTAGTGTGCATAACGTGCAATCCGGAAACCAAGATCATCGCGCGGCGTACGGCTGTAATCCCGATAACTCAGGCGCAACTCGGTGATGCTGCCATCACGCCAGCTCGAATCCCGCACCACATGGTGGTCACCGCTGACCGGACCTGCGGGGTCCCTGGCCAGTTGTTCGGCCTGGCCCGGATAAACCGCGTAGTAGTCATTGGTCCATTCCGCCACGTTACCTCCCAGGTCATTGAATCCTGGCGGGTGCGCGGCGAAACTGCCGACCGGCGCCGGCCCCCGGTACCCGTCATCATACCCCGGCACGACATTGGCCAGTGTATCGGCAATACGCGCATCGGCAAAATTTCCTGCCACCGATGCGGGCGGGTAACTGCCGGCCCACGGATAACGTGCCGGTGAAGTACGCCCGACAACCCGTGCCACGTAGGCCCACTCGGCCTCGGTCGGCAGGCGGTAGCCAATGGTGGGCGGTTGCTGCACAACCATGTGGCCGCCCGCTACCCGATACGCCGGCGGCAAGTGGTCCTGGCGGCTGAGCCAGTTGCAGTAGCGTGCCGCATCATCCCAGCTGACATTCACCACCGGGGTGTTGTCGCCATTGAGTGATACGCCTTCGGCACTGCCGGAATCATGGGCAGGCTGAAAGCGCCGGTACCCGGCATTGGTGACCTCATTTGATGCCAGATAGTACGGCCGTGTCAGTTCCACCAGCCGTTGACTCTCATTGGCGCGGCGGCCGGCCTCGCGCCGCGAGGCCCCCATGTGGAATTGACCGGCCGGCCGTACCAGGCGTAGTACCTGGCCGGCGGCCGTACGCACCGTTGGCCTGGTGGCATCGGTTTGTGCCTGCGCCAGCGTTTTGAGACGAATATCCACGTTTTGGCTGATGCCGGCACGCGGCGTCAGCGTCACCGTTTGTGACGCAAAACCGGGCTTGCTGAATGTCAGTGTATGCGCACGCGTGGTCAGACGCAGCCGCTGTGTCCCCGTGCCGGCCGGTTTACCGTCCAGCGTCAAACCGGCATCCGCCGGCCGCGAAGTGACAAACACAATCCCGTGCTCTGCCGTCAGGTCGATATGCAATGACTGCTCCGCATCCGGTTCCAGGGTAACCGTCTGTTCGGCGATCCGATAACCCGGTTTACTGAGCCGCACCCGGTGCTCCGTACCGGAGGCCAACTCGACGGTGACCGGCGTGCTACCGCGAAAGGCGCCATCGATGCTCACGGTTGCCCCGGCCGGACGACTGCCCAGCTGCAGTCGTCCGTTGTCCGGCTGCAGTTCAATGGTATCGAGCGCCAGCGTGGTACCGGCCTTGATCGCCTGCTGCATGCTCGCCGGCTGGTAACCCGCAAGTGTCAGCTGGATGGTGCGCTGTCCCTGGAGCAACTCGGTAGCCAGTGGTGTTGTCCCCAGCACTACGTCATCGACCATGACCTCGGCCCCCGGAGGTTTACTGTTGATCTGCACGCCGGCCCAGGCCGGTTGCAGGCGCACGCTCAGTTGTTGCAACTGACCCCGCCCGGTAATCTCCAGCTTGCGTGTCTCCGGCAGGTAGCGGTCTGTCTCGATGCGCACACGCTGCGGGCCGCGCTCAATCTCGGCAATGTTGTCAGCATCCAGCGTCACCGCCTCGTCACCAACCATGACCCGGAACGGGACTTCCGGATCGACTGTGATGTGTACCCGCCCCGGCAGCTCCTGGAGCATGAAATTGAATGTCTGGAACCCGCCGGCAGACACCTCGATGCGTGCTTCCAGCGGTCGGTAGCCTGCACGGGTAGCACGCAGGGTGTAGCGACCCGGCACAGCGAGTAACCGTTGACCGACCGGCACGACCGGTGGGAAGCCATGCAACGACTGGGTGTCCGGCGCCGGGCTGACATTGATCGCCACCGGCGTTGCCAGCAGCACGAACAGGGCGGCCAGTAACAGCAGACCGAACAGTCCCAATAGTGCGTAGCGCAGCTTGCGGTGGCGTACCGTTGGCCTGGCCGGTGGTGCCGGGGAGGTTGTTGCGGGCGCCTGGACCACAGGCGGTGTGGGTGGCGGAGGTACCAGCTCCGGCGCCTCCACACCTTGCCGCACCTTGATGAACACCTGGTCCCCCTTGACGTTCCAGTGCAACTCGGCGCACCCCAGCTGCACCCGGTCACCGGATTTCAACCAGGCCGAAGCGGTGACGTGTTCGTGGTTGTGAAACAGCTCCACCGCGGTATTGGCCGGTTGCACATACGCATGCCCTTCGGCGAGTGCGATGTAGGCCAGTACCGCATCGGCAGGCACCCCGGGCAGCACCACAGCACACTGCCCGGATCCACCAATACTTAACGGGAAGTCCGCTTCACCGACGCGCTGTTCGTCACCGGCTGCATCGATAAAAAATACGCGGCTCAAACCGGTTCCTCGCAACGAACATCAACCGGCGGCTGGTCACGGCCGGGCGCCACGGTAAAGGTCCGGCGTACATCGCGGTACCCGGCGCGCGACCCGACTGCCGTGTAGGTCCCCGGGCGCAGGTCCACCTGCCGGCGGGTAAATCGGCCGAGCCGGCCGACGTGGTAGATCACCACGTCGGTCAGGTCATCCGAATTCAATGTGACCGGTTGCAAGGTGCGCGCAGCAGACACCAGCTGCTGCAACCGGGCCAGCTTGCCGGCCAGCTGCGGCTCCGCCGTCGGTGCGCGACCGGCCGATGCAAGTAACTGTTCCGCGTTGGCGAGTGGTTCCGCAGAGTAGATCCGGGCGGGATCGCTCAGGTAATGATCGAGCTGCCGGTGCAGGCGCTCGCGGTCTTCTGCATGCGACAGCCCATCGCGGGCAAAGCCGGCACGGGCGTCAACGGCCAGTGCTTTCCGGTACAGCGCCAGCGCGGCCGTCCAGTCCTCGCGGCGTGTTTTTGCAGAGGCCTGCCGACGCAGGCTGGCCAGCCGCGCCGCCCGGCGTGCCTGTACCAGTTGCTGCTGCGCATCCCGCACGGCCACAGCATCGGGTTTCAGGGTGGCTGCTTCATTTAATGCCGTGCCGGCGGCTTGCAACTGTCCCGTATCCAGTGCCGTGAGGGCCCGGCCCATGGCATCGCGGTACGCACTGTCGGTTAACTGCTCCGTCACCCGCTGTAACGCCGCGGCTGCCGGGGCATAGGCCGCGTCCAGTCGGGCAGCATCCCGGTAAGCCGCCTGTGCGGCGGCAAGGTTATTGGCCGACTCGGCCTGCTTGCCAGTGACCATTAATTGCAACAGTTGCGGACGCAGCTGCGCACGTTGCAGCCCCGTCGTTGCCAGCGCATGGCCGGGTTCGATGGCGAGCACCCTTTTAAAATTTTTCACCGCAGCGACGCTGTCATCCCGTTCCAGGGCCTGTTGCCCGGAATCCAGTGCCGTCGCCAGGCGCTGGGCGCGTCCGGATTCCAGCGTCTGCAAGGACTGCAGGGCAGCGCTGTAGGCTTCGTCTGCCCTGACAAACTGCCGCTGCCCGAACAGGCGATCACCATTCTTCACGGCCCGGGCCGCGCGACCCCATTCCGGTTCACCCCAGGCAGCGGCATGGGCAAGTTCCAGGCGAGCGCGCAATTGCAAATAGGACTGCAGGGCCTGCTCGGCACTGTGGCGTGCGGCCGCCCTGTCGGCCGGCGGAATTGCCGGTGATACCGGCGTGGTGGTGGTTGCCGCAGGGATGGCGGCGGGTGGCTCGGACACCAGCTGCGGCAACACAAAGATAACGGCCAGTCCGAGACCGGCGATAATGATCAGTGCCAGCCAAACCCGGCTGTTACCGGTCGTTGCAGATACCGCCGGATCCGGCGACGCGCCGGGCGGGTGTAATTCGGGATGACCGGATTGTGCGCCGTGCTGTTTACCAGAATCCATGCAAGGTCTCAGTCAGCCGCACCGGGGAGGCCGGTTTCTGTGGTATAGATCTGCCGCAACAGCCCGCGCCATCGGGTGTACTGCTCTTCGGCCGAACCGGTGAGTTTATGGGTCCTGCCGTCCACCTCGACCACCAGCGGCTGCGCCTCGGAGGTGAACGAGTGCCCCAGTTCCTCAATGGCATCGCGGTGAATCCCGGTCTCCGAGTCCTTGTCGAACCCGGACTTGATGGCATACACCCCGCCCAGCACCATGGTATCCCGCAGTACGCTGCCGGTAGCGCTGTTGCCCTTCCCCGTTGTTTCAATGGCAATGGCCCCGATGATCGCACCAACTCCCAGCAGCTTGCGCTTCAGGGCGTCCTGTTCTATTTCATGCAGTGCGGCCGCTTCTTCAGTGCGCGCCTTGCGCCACTCGGTATAGGGTTGTTCCATTTCCCGATGGAAATTGTCGTAGTGACCATTCAGGGTATCAATCAGCAGGAAGTCGCGCTCGCGAATGGCCTGTATCCGCCGGTACATCGGGTCATCGTGACTGGGAAGATGGTTGATGGTGTACTCACCTGACTCGTTGCGCTGCAGGTAGCCGGTAAACGCATCAGGCGCCAGATCGGCGGCAAAGCGCAGCTCCGCGACGCGGCGGATGGTCGTGATGTCTTTCGCTGCCAGCCTGGCACGAATTTTCGCGAGGTCATTGGCAATCGCATTATAAAGCGACTGAAAGGGGTCACCGTGCTGTCCGGTGGACTGGTACACCGTGGCAGGCACCTCGGCCCGGTAGACAGAACTGAACCATTGGTGGCCGCGTGCATCCTGCGCGGTAATCCTGAGCGCCAGCCGTTCCCCGTCAGAGGCCAGGATCTTCCCGGAAACCAGCACATCCCCACCCTCCGTACCACGCGGCACCATGCGCACCGCTCCCCAGTAGCCGGTCTTCTCCATGGTGGCGCGCAGCTGCTCCGGCAGATAGCGCGCCTCGGCCTTGCGAATATCCAGCGACAGGCCGTTCGCATCTTCAGGGTCTGTGGGTAGCGCCCCCGGATCGAAAACCTCGATCCAGACATCGAGCAACTGGCTCTCCGGGATCTCGCTGACCGACCTGTTGACCGCTATCGGGCCACTGACATCCCTGTGCATGCTCAGGGTGCTGCAACCGGATAACAGCGCGAGCGCCAGCACAACCAGGAAGTACATGGAAGGTTTCATACCACGGGGCTCAGCGTGTTCCCTGCTTGTATTTCCGGTACTCCTCCCAGAGTTTCTTTTTCAGCTCGGGATCAGTCTCCTTCTCGGCCGCCTCGCGCAGCTGACGGGCCACCACGTCATCGTCACTGCCATCCGGGATACCCGGTGGCGGCCTGGATCCTGCCTGTTGTGTCCCGTTACCGGCACTGGCACCGGAACGGCGATTGACAGTCCCGGCAGGTGGTTGTTCACCGACATCCGCACCGGTGTCGCCACCGTTGGCATCCGTACCCTCCTCCCCGGTACCTTCATCCTGTCCGGCGCCCGACCCGGCGCCACTACCACTCCTGATCTCGTCAGGCAGCGGTGTCGCCGCCTTGACGCGCTCCTGCTCCCGCAGCAACCGTTCATCGTATTCACCCAGCCCGGCATTGAGTTCTGCATCGAGGGTGGCAATCTGTTCACCACGGGTCTGTTCCGCCTGCTGGTCTATAGCGGCCGATTGCGTCAGCGGCGGCAAGGTCGCCGGGCATGGCAAACCTTCCGGCAGGGGCTCCCCGGAACGCGACAGTGCCACGCAGTCCTGGATAACACGGCGTTTCAGCCTGGCGACATAAGCGGCATAGTCGGCGGCCTCTGCACTGGCAAGGCCGCTCTCGCGACGTGCGCGATAATCACTTTCGGCGGCTGCCAGGGCGGTGTGGTCAAGCCGGAGCCTGGCAACCAGCATGTCAACAGGCGTGCCGGCGCCGGTGACTGCCGCCACTACAAGTACCGCGATCAACAGTTTCAGAATCCGCATCCTGTTTGCCCGCCAGGGTATCCGCCTGCATGGCTGTTTCCCTGATTCAGTACCATCAAGTATAACGCCTTGTCTGATTATTCGGGACGATCAGGCGTACCCGCGCAGCACGACTGTCGCTATACTTCAGCTACTTATCGGACCTTACCTCCGGGACAGACGTACGCATGGCCACACTGCACAACAGATACCAGCCATAATGACTGAATTACCGTGCCTCCGGCCTGCAGATGACGGCTGACACACCTGCAGGCCCTGCCCCGGACTATGCCGCACTGACCCCGGATGTTCTGCTGGCGGCGGTCGACCTCTGCGGGTTCCTGACCAGTGGCCGGTTCCTGGCCCTCAATAGCTACGAAAACCGGGTCTACCAGGTGGGAGTGGAGGATGAGAAGCCGCTGATTGCAAAATTCTACCGGCCGGATCGCTGGCCGGAGGCGGCGATCCTTGAAGAACATGCCTTTTCCCTGGAGTTGGCCGACCAGGAAATCCCGGTGGTCGCACCGCTGGTTATCAATGATGCAACGCTGCATCTCCATGCCGGCTACCGCTATGCACTTTTCCCGCGCCAGGGCGGACACTGGCCGGAGCTGAACCACCGGGATGAGCGCCTGTGGATGGGCCGCTTTATCGGGCGCATCCATGCCGTGGGGGCGAGCCATTCATTTGAACACCGACCGGTACTGGATATCGACAGCTTCGGCCACCGGTCCTCGCGCTATTTACTGGAACAGGGATTTCTGCCGGCCCACATCGAGACAGCGTACCGGACGCTCACGGATGATCTGCTCAGCCAGGTAGGCCATTGCTTCGACACGGCCGGTAATACAAGGGCCATTCGCCTGCACGGCGACTGCCATCCCGGCAACATTCTGTGGACGGAACAGGGCCCCCATTTTGTCGATCTGGACGACTGCCGTAGCGGGCCGTCCATCCAGGACCTGTGGATGCTGATATCGGGCGAACGTCATGACATGCAATTGCAGTTGTCCGAACTGCTGGAAGGCTATTTGCAATTTCACGAATTTGATTACCGCGAACTGCAACTGATCGAGGCCTTACGCACCTTGCGCATGATCCACTACGCGGCCTGGCTGGCGCGCCGCTGGGGCGATCCCGCCTTTCCGCAGGCATTTCCATGGTTCAACACCCCGCGCTACTGGGAGGACCACATCCTTGCGCTCAGAGAACAGGCCAGCCTGATGAATGAACCGGCACTGGTGGTCTGAAGCCACCGGATACAACATGCTGAAGCGCTCTCCCCCTGATCCGGGTGGGTCAATATGCGGAGCATGGTTACCCGGGGGCCAGGGAGCCTTCTCAAGACACGCTGCAAGTACTTCCCTGTACGCTCGATAGCCGCATCCCTGCGGCCAACGGTCTTGAGAAGGCTCCCTGGCCCCCGGGTAACCGTTAAGATGGTCGGTAATCCGCTATCCCGGTACCCCTCTTGTCAGGGACATCGGCTTCAGGGATGAAGCCGGTGAGCGTACAGGGAGGTACTTGCAGCGTTCCCTGACAAGAGGGGTACCGGGATAGCGGATTCACGCTCGACAGGTGCAGCCCACCCGGATCAGGGGGAGAGCGCAAGACAGGTAACCTGCTCATGTGTTTGCAATGGTCTGATTGCTTTCGTGCCTTGAATCTTCCAGTGGCCGGGGTTTCGCAACACCATACCCCTGCGCATAATCAACACCGATATCGGCAAGCTTGCTCATGATGTCATCATTTTCCACGAACTCGGCGATCGTCTTGATGCCCATGACCGTACCCAACTGGTTGATAGCATTCACCATGGCGGCATTGACCTGGTCGGTATCGATATTGCGGACGAAACTGCCATCGATCTTGAGGTAGTTGACCGGTAGAGTGCGCAAATAGGCGAATGAACTCAGGCCACTGCCAAAATCATCAAGTGCAAAACGACAACCCAGCCCACGCAATTCCTGCATGAACCCGGCCGCCATTTCCAGGTTAGCGACCGCTGCCGTTTCCGTAATCTCAAAACAGATGTCCGCCGGATTGATCCGGTATTCAGCCAGCTTGTCGCTGATGAATTCAAGAAAGGTGGGGTCTGTAACTGACTTCCCTGACAGGTTGATCGACATCAACAAACGCTCGTCATGAGCGGAATGCCATGCAAGGCTGTGTTCAACCACCCAGCGGTCTACGGCGGTAATCATATTATAACTCTCGGCCGCCGGCAGAAACCGGTCCGGCAGGGTCAGCTTGCCGGCTTCATCCAGCATTCTTACCAGTACCTCGAAATGACGCGGTTTGGCCGAGCCCGGTGATACCGGCACGATATCCTGGTAATACAACACCAGACGATCTTCATTGATCGCATCTTTCAGGCGGGATACCCATTGCATTTCGTCATGCCGGCGAGCCAGTTCCGTATCACTGGACTGGTAAATATGGATGCCACCCCTGCCGGCATCCTTGGCGGCGAAACAGGCAAGGTCAGCGGATTGCATCACCCCGGCCACACTGCTCGACCCGGCGTCAATCATTGCAATACCGATGCTGGCGCCAATCTCGAATGTGCGCCCGCAGCTCTCAAAACGATTCTCCCTGATCATCGTCAACATATTCGTGGCGATCTCTTCCGCGCCATCCAATGAACAGTTCTTCAACAGTACACCGAACTCGTCACCACCCAGCCGTCCGAGGACATCCGAATCCCGCAGGCAACCCTGCATCAGATCGGCAATATCCTTGAGCAGGGCGTCACCTGCTGCATGACAGCAGGTATCGTTCACCAGTTTGAACTGGTCCATATCCAGGAAACACAGGGCATGGTGTGCACCTTCGCTGCGCGCCGAGTCCAGCGCATACTCCAGCCGCACCTCGAATTCCGCACGGTTGATCAGACCCGTCAACGTATCGTGCGCGGCCTGATAGCTAAGCTGCCGGGCCATGCTGCGATTCTCTGTCACATCATGGAATACCAGCACTACGCCGAGCGGCGCTCCACCGGCCCCCTTGATAGGAGAGGTAGAGTACTGGACAGACAGGCGACTGCCGTCATTCCTGTTGAGAACACAGTCACGCGTTGATGTAAATGGCTTGCCGAATTGCAATGACTGCCTGACCGGACCCTCGATGGAGATCCTGCTGTCATTGTCAAACAGGCTGAATACACGGCTCAGAGGCAAGCCGTGCGCAATGCCGCCATCCCAGCCGGTCAGCTCCTCGGCAGCCGGATTCAGGTATTCGATCTGGCCATTCACATCCGTAGTGATCACGGCATCCACAATGGAATGCAGGGTAATCTGGGCGCGCTCTTTCTCACGCAACAGATCAAATTCGGCCTGTTTGCGGTCGGTAATGTCAAGCAGGTAACCGGCGTAATGAGTAATCTCACCGCTCTTGCTGCGTACCGGAATGGTGTAGTCATATACCCAGCGGACATCCCCGTCGGGTCTGACAATCCGGTAATCGATCCCGGTGGATATATAGCGGCCACCCGTGTCACTCGATTTTGCCTGCTCGACCCGCTTGATATCGGTTTCCACAACCATATCGGCGAACGCGGTGCGGGTTCTGACCAGTTCCTCTTCGTCATAACCAAACTGCGTGACCGTTTTCGATGCATACTCGATAGGCCAGCCTTTCTCGGCACACCAGCGGAATACCGTCACCGGGCCATTGGTAAACAGCTTGCGGTCACGGCCAAGTTCGTATTCCGCCTGTTTTCGTTCCCTGATCTCGTTCTCCAGCGATGCATTGGCCATGGACATCTGCTGTACCAGATCCTCGTTCTCGTGGCGCAGCAGCAATGAGCGGAAAATATTCCGGTTGTAGTTATAGGCAATGACCAGCAACGCGGCGGAGTACACCATCAGCATCAATCCCATTGCGTTGGCCGTGTAGCTGGACTGAACCAGCAGCGATTGCGATGGAATGAGGATCGCCGGGACCAGAAAGGCGACATAGACCGGCATCAGCGCGGCATAGGAAGAAATTGCACCGGCCATAATACCGGCAAGCCCCATCAGGATAAGTAATTGATACTCAATAGGCCAGCTGAAATCGATAAACAGCCCGAGACATCCCCAGCTGATACCGGCGACCAGGGTGCCGGTCAGATACCACTGCGCCCAACGGGTGTTTGAATTGCGGCTTGCCGGGCTTGCATAGCGATACCTCAGAACCAGACCCGCCCGCACGGCAGTTTGTGCAAACTGAATGGCCAGCCAGGCGATCAACGGAAGATGCGCCGCTACATTCCACAAGCCGGCCGTGATCAACAGGGCAACCACCAGCGCCGTAGCAAGCGCGACCGGCGCCTGCATATAGACCAGGTCAGTCTGATCATGGCGGACATCGGATACCGCCTGTTCCGCCGGCGTATCCGGTTGCGCCTGCCTTTCAGCTGCCCCGATAATCGATAGATGTTTGTATGTCACGGCCATTGTTGCCAATTACCTGGCACGTTCCGAATTGTGCGGCGGATTGCCTCCCTGATTCAGGAATCTTGTTGTTCAACATGATATCGGTCACATAGCTGAAAAATTGAGCCGGGACAATGACATAGGAGACAGCGATCAGCAGGCGCGGCGATGTGCGCAAGGCTATAACGCAACTTATTGTTATTTATATATTTTTGTGAGATAGCTTGGGGGCGGCGGGCTCCCTGCCGACCCGGCTACCCGCTGGCTATCAGAGACCGGCCGACTGGAAGAATTTCCCGGCAATCCCGGCAATATGGCTGAACAGGCCGGACTGTTGGGTACAGTCACTGTTGATCTCAATGGTGATGATGCTGCCTTCCGTGAGGCGTTCCTTCCTGACCAGCAGCCCGGACTGACTCCGATACACCCGGTACCGGTAAGCCGTGTCCATATCCTCATACACGGAACTGCCATACAGGCTATCGACGGGAGACAGAATGCCGTCATAGCCTTCCATGATTGATGCAAGGTCGATGCGGGGCGGCTGGTACAACTTGTATGCAATCCGCTGCCGGGTGTTTTCGTCACTCACATCCCGGTAGCGTCCGCCAAGCCGTTCGATTCGATACATGGCATCCAGTCCGAACAGGTTTGCCCACGACTGCCATTTAAGAAACCGCGCATCCAGACGCCACTGGTTACCGTACAGGGTGTAGTGCCTGGGTGTACAGAAATCACCATAGGCTATCGTCGCCCGGTATTGTCCCGGGCCGGTTTTTACAAAGGTGAGCTCAGCGATCGGCGCCTCGTCGGTGAGGCGGTAAAAAGTATATATATTTGCAGCCACAAGCAACACGATAAGGCCGACTGCCAGGAAGATACTGATGAATGGTAGTGCGAGTATTCGTTTCATCGGTTTGCGAATATCCCGGCCGTTTTGCCATGGGAATAACGGAAATATAATACACTTTCCGGTATCGGTACGGTAAACACGTCACATCCCTGCCCGCCATCACCGCGCTTGCACCCTCTCCGTGCAGGCGTTACCTTTCCAGCCACATGAATCCAGAGAACAGTTCCAGACAGCTTTCCTTTCCCACGGACGAAGCGGTGCACCCGTGGTTATCGCGACTGCTGGAGGCCTATCATATTACCGATGCCGGTGTCTGCGAGGGGGTCCGGCGGGAGGAATTGCAGGCCAGGAAACTGGCCTGCGGCAAGGGCTGCGCCGCCTGTTGCCGGTCACACAAGGATATACCCGTCTATCCACTGGAACTCGTCGGCATCAGCTGGTACGTCACCGAGAAGGTCGCCGGCCCCGTACGCAAGCAACTGCAGGAACAGCTGCTGGATTACACCGCGCAGGCCGGTTGCCCGTTTCTGGTTGATGACGTCTGTTCGATTCACGCCATGCGGCCGATGGCGTGCCGACAGTTCAATGTATTCGATACCGTGTGCAGTGAAGGGGAAGATGCCTGGCATACCCGCCGGCAGGATATCATGAAGCCGCTGAAAGAATACACCGACCAGGCATTTGATGTAATGCTGCCGTTTTATGGCATAGAAAAAAAGTCCGAGCGCCGCAAGGTAATACGTGAAGGCTCGTTACACAGTACCGCCAGAGTACTGAAAGACTGCAACTGGACCAGTCTGGCGGAGAAAATGCAACAACATGACAATAGAGAAAATACCGGCGATTGATTACGCCTTCTTCGCCTGGTTTCTGTCATCCTCGGTCTCTACCGGAAAATCGGCAAAAGCGTCCCGCAGCCGTTCCGATTTATACAGGTAACCCATTATCAGAATTAATATCCCCAGCTGGATCCAGCCATATACATGTACAGCGTGAATCTTGCCCATAAAAATCGGTAAAAAGACTACCAGGACATTCAGTATTGCAGTCAATCCCAGATATTTCAGGCCATTACACCAGATCTTCTGCATGCGCTCTGACGCACCGGGGATACGCTTTGCATATGAAACCAGCAGCATTATGGCAGGTATTGCGGCCATAACGGCGAGAAAAAAAATAAAATGATCGGGGTAGGCAAGGTCATATAACTTACTGACAGATGCTGATTTCGCGCCTCTGCCGCGCTGGATAGTCGAGAATTTCAATATCAATGGTCGCAGAAAAAACAGCGCCATCAGCCAGAACTCCAACCCGGGCTTCAGACAGAGATACTTGTCATAATCCTTGAAAGTATATTTATCAGACATAAAATTTTCTCTCTCGGGGACCATTGGCGGCCATAATCAGGCCATCCACTACTTCAGGTACATTTCAAATTCTAAACAAAAACGCACACAAATAAAAAGGCGGCCAAGGCCGCCTTCTTATCAATCCCCGTTCCCCGCTTACTTAACCGTGGGATCAAGCTCGCCACTGGCGTAGCGGGCAGTCATGTCCTCCAGGTTAATCGCCTTTATTTTCGACGCATTGCCGGCGGTACCGAAGGCTTCATAGCGCGCCTTGCAGATATCCTTCATGCCATTGGTCGCCGCCTTCAGATACTTGCGCGGGTCGAAGTTGGACGGAT